>JADMIO011297983.1_pt1 | contig 92100 bp, 80 predicted proteins | sample 8958161 | NCBI WGS metagenome assembly JADMIO01 (sample SAMN16585339, study PRJNA669376) | soil metagenome | isolation source: Crop rotation soil | place: USA: Cullars Rotation, Alabama | collected 2011
CGCGACAACTTGTCCACGTGGAATTCTAAGCTTAGGATCCCAATGTGCTGGAAAGGCGCTCATCAGCTGAGTGTATCTTGCGTGATATAGCCACCACATCATTAAATGGCGTCATCACTACAAAGCGGCCGGGTAATGATATCTCGCAGCTAAGGCGGGGGCCTTTTGCAGAGATGGGTTCTTTAAGTATCTGAACCAGCACATCCGGTTTAGGATTAGCTACATCTGTAATTTTACCGGTCTTAACTATTTCAGGGTCATTTTTAAATTTCCCAAAATCGTCTCCCCAGGTAGTATTGCCGTCTAATGATTGTTTGGTAAACTTTACCAGTGAGCGGAAATAAGGGCTGAGGTCAGTATAATGCAGAAAAGCATCTTTTTCATAACCTACATCCACAAATGCGGCATTAAGGCCGGGCATTAGTTTTTTCACTTTGCCCAGGTACAAGTCACCTACAGCAAAATTATCCTGGCCACGCTGATAATGCAGCTCCACCAGCTTTTTATCTTCGAGTAATGCAATCTCTACACCCTCTTCAGAAGCATTAATAATAAGTTCTTTGTTCATTCACCGTCGTTTTCAATGTTACACTTACCGGTGGATGCTTTCTTTTTACAGAAAGTATATCATAATACAAAAACCTTACATCTCTCGCAGCACTGTAATTTACAGCTTTGGCAAAAGATGTAAGGGGATGTTGTTAGGAAGTACGTATGGAAAAGGAAAGCACTGAACCGGCTTTACCTTACTATTTCTTACTCTTCTTATGACGGTTCTTTCTCAAACGCTTTTTACGTTTGTGAGTAGCTATTTTATGTCTTTTCCTTTTCTTACCACACGGCATAAAAAATAATTTTATAAGTTACTTAAATGTATTTATGTATTGGTCAATCTCTTTGGTGAAGTCCGGTTTATTGACCAGTTTCTTACACTGTTCAAATAATGCAATCGCCTTCGCCTTGTCACCTTTTCCCTTATACGCTTCTGCTAAAAAGTAGAGTGCTTCAGTATTAGCCGGCTCTTTCTTTGTCACAGTCTCAAACCTTTGCACCGCCTTATCAAACTGTCCTGATTGTATTGCCAGTCTTCCCAGCATCAGGTTAGCAGGTATGTTATCCGGTTTTTCGCGTACAATGCCCAGTAATAACTGCACACCACTCATTGTTTCACCGGTACCTTCAATATAAGCAGCTGCAAGCGCCATCTTCACTGTATCATTTGCCGGGTTTAATTCCTGCGAACGTTTAAAACAAGCTACTGATTGCTGAGCTTCCCAAACCTGTACGCCAGCCGAACCGGCATCATGAACAAGGTCCAAAAATAATTGGCCTGCAAAGTTGAGGTTTTTTTCTGAATTCTCCAACTTGGCGGCTTTTGCGTAGTAATATGCCGCGACAGGCATCTTTTTCTGCTCTTGCCACTTTTTTGCCAATTCCTGGAAAACAGGCGCCATAGCTGCTGAATCCGGGATACTGCTTACCTTCTTATCCAGTGCATTCACTTCTGCCTGGGCGGCTACAGGAAGCTGTTTCCTGCAAGCATCCAGTATAGAATCAAAAGACGCCGGCTGAACCATGGCTTGCGGAGAAGCCATGCCTGCCGGCGCTTTAGCGGTATTAGCCGCCTCATTCTTTTTAGGGGGGATGGTATTACCTCCCCAATATATTAATGCAGTAAGTCCTATTGCTACAGCAATGACTGTATAGTGTATTGGTCGCAAAAACTATTAAATTTCTGCGCAAAGGTAGCGAAAACAGGGTACTATACTGTATTTGAGATTATTCGTGATCGTGAAGGTCTGATTCCTTATGTTCCTGCAGATCGTGTTTGGAGTCTTTTACAGCCTGTACAAACTCTTTAGCAGGTTTAAAAGCAGGAATAAAATGCTCCGGTATCTCTACAGCAATATTCTTTTTAATATTACGGCCTATTTTAGCAGCCCGCTTTTTTAGTATAAAACTGCCGAATCCACGCACATATACCGGCTCTCCTTCTACCAGTGATATTTTTACTTCCTTAAAAAAGGCTTCAAGTGCTACTAAAATATCCACTTTAGGGATACCTGTTTTTTCAGCAATGCTGGTGACAACATCCGCTTTACGCATAATGGTTTGATTTTGAAATAAATAAATAAATAATGCAATAATGGTCCTCTATGTAACGCTTTACTCCAAATCAGGGTGTTTATCGTATGGTAAATATAACAACTTTCAAGCCACTTAGACCATAAACAGCAAAAAAACACTGCCATATATAATTAAAAATAAATCAGACAATTATACAATATGCCTTCAAATACAGTAATAATCATATTTATGTATTTATTTTTAATGTCTTTTTAATGTTTCATGTTAACTAGCTGACAATCTTATTATTAGCTCAAGGCAATATTTTGTAGAAATCCTGCCTCAAAAATTCCCAAAAAGAGAAGCATTTTCTACAAGACCCCACTCATTTTAAATGATAATTTACTGTTTTGGTTAGCCTTATGGAGCTACTTTTGTGCACAAATTGACTTACAGTGCAGGATAATCATAAAAGAAAGGCAGTTGCTTATTGGCTGATCACAGGCGTTTTTATGATAATGGTACAAGTATTGCTTGGCGGCGTAACCCGGCTTACAGGGTCAGGACTATCTATTACTGAATGGAAACCGATAATGGGCGCCTTACCGCCAATGGGAGATGCTGAATGGAATGCTGCTTTTGAAAAATATAAGCAGATAGCCCAGTTCAAATACCTGAATAATCATTTTGAACTGGCAGATTTTAAATCCATTTTTTTCTGGGAGTGGTTTCATAGAGTATGGGCAAGATTATTAGGTGTTGTTTTTGCCTTAGGTTTTATCTACTTCCTGGTTAAAAAATATTTTGATAAAGAGATGATACTGCCATTCGTCATCCTCTTTATACTGGGCGGCGTGCAGGGCCTGATAGGCTGGATAATGGTAGCCAGCGGATTGAATGATACAAACCTTTATGTAGACCATATAAAACTTGCTATTCATTTTATTGCAGCATTAGTATTGCTTTGCTACACGCTTTGGTTTGCACTGCAGTTGTTAGTACCCAAAGAACGGTTAGTATATAACAACAGGCTTAATAATTTTACTGTTATCACTATAGCCATACTTGGTGTGCAACTGGTGTATGGTGCTTTTATGGCAGGGCTGAAAGCTGCGATGGCTGCACCTACATGGCCCAGTATTAACGGACAATACATACCTGATAACCTGATGGCTCAAAGCTTTATCAGCCACCCTATCAATGTGCATTTAATGCATCGTACACTGGCTTATCTTTTATTTACTGTTATTATGTTTTGGTTTGGCGCAGCGAGTAAATATGCTGGCAGTCATAAAAACAGCCTGCTTAATAAAGCCCGTTGGTGGCCTTTCATTTTAGTATTTGTACAAGTGTTGTTAGGCATTGTTACAGTTATCAGCGCACCTAAAATAGTGTTTGGCAAAGTAGGTGTGTTTGAGATATTGGCAGAAGCGCACCAGCTTGTAGCTATGTTCCTGCTCATAGCACTAATAGTAAATCTATATGCAGTGCGTTCTAAGAAAGTATTCTAATAAATATGGCATTAGTGTTACCACATGCTGAAACAATTTGTGTAACTTAATGTAGGAAATTGCTACAGCTAATGCGGACCTACTTTCACAAAATTTTTCGTTTTTTACCCGTTCAGCTGTTCATACTCCATTTTCGTAAATACCAGATGCTGCTGGTATTCTGGTATATCCTGTTTGCTACTATTACCGGTCACTTTGCTGCCATATTTGGAGCATCATCTTTGTTCCTGGCACCAGAGTACCTGGGGCAGATCAACTTCTTCAGCATGCTGTTGCTTGGCGGTGCTACTGCAGTGTTCATCATGGCATGGCATATTACTACCTTCATTATACACAGCACGCGCCTTCCTTTTTTAGGTGCTACAAGACATGCTTTTCTAAAGTACTGCATCAATAATTCACTGCTGCCGTTAATATTTATTGTATGCTATTCTATTATAGCCGTTCGCTACCAGGTACTGAATGAACATGCGGAAATGCAACAGATATTAAAGTTTCAGCTGGGATTTTATATTGGTATACTGCTGGTATTGATGGTATCATTTGCCTACTTCTTCAGGGTAGACCGTGACCTACTAAAAGTAGTATTGCTTCGTATTACAAACCCTGCGCGTATCAAAAACCTGATACCTTATGATACCTTAGATTACGAGATAGATATTGTACGCGCTGATACCTACCTGACAGGTAAGTTCAAGATCCATAAATTTTCTGAGTTAGAACCTTATTCTCCGCGACTGCTTACTACTGTATTACGCAAGCACCATCGCAACGCTATTACTGCAACTATATTCGCCCTTGTAGTATTGCTGCTTTCCGGTATATTCATGGATGACCCGCGTCTGCGTATACCCGCAGGAGCGGGCTTTTTATTACTATTCTCTGTAGTTATGGGTATAGTAGGTGCTATGAAATACTTCCTGCGTAGTTGGGAAATATTGGGCTGGATGTTCATCTTATTCCTTATCTCATTTTTAGTCAGTCATAAGATATTTGATTTCAGAAGTATTGCCTATGGTATGGATTATAGCACCGCAGTACAACAACGGCCGGTATATGATTATGAACATATCAAGAGTGCCTTTACACCGCAGAAATATAATGACGATAAGGCAGCAGAAGAAAACCGCCTTGCATTATGGAAGCTGAAACATACAAAGGCAGGTGATAGCTTACCTCCGCTTATCATAATATGCGCAAGTGGAGGCGGCTCAAGGGCAGCCTACTGGACATTCAGAACGCTGCAATATTTAGACAGCATCACCCATGGCGCATTGTATAATAATACTGTATTAATGACAGGGGCATCAGGCGGTATGATTGGTGCCGCTTATTGGCGGGAGCTGCACAACGCTAATTCTGAAGGAAAACTCAAAGACCTTTATAGCCCTAAATACCAGGATAATATTGGCAAAGACCTGCTTAATGCTATCATATTTTCATTTGCCAGTGTAGACCTTATTTCTCCGTTTAATAAAATATCTGTAGCAGGCTATTCTTACACTAAAGACAGGGGCTATGCAATGGAGCAGGAAATCATCACCAACTCCGAAGGATTATTGGATAAGAAATTAGGTGACTACCGGCAAAAGGAAGCTAAGTGTGAGATACCGGCCATGATATACAGTGGTACCATTATTAATGATGGCAGAAAGCTGATGATATCTGCACTACCCATCACCTATCTCACACAATCTGCCTATGGCAAAATGGATACTGCCAATACCAGCTTTGACGGTATAGATTTCGCAACATTTTTTAAAGACCAAAATCCTTACAATCTCAGGATAACTACTGCATTGCGGATGAATGCAACATTTCCGTTTATACTTCCGGTAGTTAAATTACCCGCTAACCCCGAGATCAATATTATGGATGCAGGGTTACGAGACAATTTTGGATTGGAAACAGCTATGCGTTACCTGATGGTGATGCACGACTGGCTGCAACACAATACCAGGGATGTGATACTGCTGCAAGTACGCGATACACGGGAAGCGGAATTATTCCCCGCCTCAGATATGAATTCTGTTATGAAGATGACTTTTGAACCGCTCTTTGCTATTCAAAACAAATGGGAGTCTTTCCAATCTTATAACCAGAGTTATCTTAAGGATTTTGCCAATCAGAATTTTAATAATCGCCTGCATATCATTAATATGGAGTACATACCGGGTAGCCAGGAAAAAAGTGCTGCCCTTAACTTCCATATTACCCATCGTGAAAAACTGGGTTTAGCGGCATCTATTTACAATACCAAAAATATGGCAGCGGCAGACTCTATGCTCAGGCTGATGAAAGGAAACTAATGCATTATCTTCGTTGCGCATTATGAAGGTGACAGGCTTTACATTTATACGCAATGCCATAAAATACGAATACCCGGTAGCAGCTGCCATACGCTCTATACTGCCGCTATGTGATGAATTTGTAGTAGCTGTTGGTAATTCAGAAGATAATACCCGTGCACTTATCAGCAGCATCAGCCCTAAAATAAGAATAATAGATACCGTGTGGGATGATAGCCTGCGAACAGGCGGCAAGGTATTGGCGGAAGAAACCAATAAAGCTTTGCGGGCTGTGAGTAAAGATACTGACTGGTGCTTTTATATACAGGGGGATGAGGCTATACACGAGCAATACCACGATTCTATATATGAAGGCATGAAACGATGGACAGATGACAAACGTGTAGATGGCCTGCTGTTTAAATACCTTCATTTTTATGGCTCTTACGATTATGTCGGCACATCAAGCAGGTGGTATCCTAATGAGATAAGAATAGTACGAAATGATGAGCGCATCTACTCTTACCGTGATGCGCAGGGTTTTAGAAAAGGTGATAATGAAAAGCTGAATGTAAAAGCTTTGGATGCTTATATATATCATTACGGATGGGTAAAGGATCCTGCCGCCATGCAACGCAAACAGGAGATATTTCATAAGCTGTGGCACGATGATGAATGGGTAGACAAGCACGTGATAAAATCTGACGCTTACGATTATAAAAAAGATATTGACGCATTAAAACCTTTTACAGGAACGCATCCTAAAGTAATGCAGGAACTTATAGACAGTAAGAACTGGGCATTTGATTATGATATTTCCTTCAATCAAACACCTGCCAAAGAGCGGCTAAAAAAAATAGCTAAAGACGTGCTTGGGCTCGACTTTAGCTATAAAAACTATAAGCTTATTTAATTACTTACCTATTATACTTTCTATATCCTGCGACAGGAAATTTTCTGCTTTTATTAAGTCATCATGCAGTAACCTGTCAGATGGCATATAGCTCACCTCTTTACGGAATGCTGCAAACAATTGCTCTAATGCAGGAGATGAAGTTGCAGGCCTGCGCATATCAATAGCCTGTGCTGCCGTCATTAGTTCTATACCTAATACACGCTGCACGTTCATAATTACTTTACGCAATTTAGTAGCAGCATTAGCACCCATACTTACATGATCTTCCTGCCCGTTACTACTTACAATGCTATCTACAGATGCAGGGGTGCAATATTGCTTATTCTGACTAACAATAGCTGCAGCAGTATATTGTGCTATCATAAACCCGCTGTTAAGGCCCGCATTAGGCGCCAGGAAAGGCGGTAAATCACGCTGCCCACTAATTAACAGGTAGGTTCTTCGTTCAGATATATTAGCTATCTCTGCCATTGCTATAGCAAGAAAATCAAGGTTCAATGCCAGGGGCTGACCGTGGAAATTACCACCGCTCATAATAGCATCCTCATCATGAAACACGATCGGGTTATCTGTAACTGAATTGATCTCTGTTTCTACCACGGTAGTTATCATATCCGTAACATCTTTGGTAGCACCATGCACTTGCGGCATACAGCGGAATGAATAAGGGTCTTGCACCTGCGTTTTAGGAGCAGCCTGCATAGCGCTGCCCTGCAATAATGATAATATGCGCTGCGCGGTTGCTATCTGTCCTTTGTGGGGACGCACACGGTGTATAGGGTGTTTAAAAGGCTCATCCTTCGCCATAAAACTATCAGCAGATAATGCACCGATGACATCTGCCCATGTATTCAGTTGTTTTGCTTTTATTAACGACCATACCGCATAGCTGCTCATAAATTGAGTGCCATTCAATAATGCTAATCCTTCTTTAGCAGCCAGTGGTAAGGGTTCCAGGTTATTTTCTTTCAGTACTCCAGCAGCATCCCTAACTGCGCCTTTATATCGCACTTTACCTTTACCAAAAATAGGTAAGCTTAGATGTGCCAATGGCGCAAGGTCGCCCGATGCACCTAATGAACCTAATTCATATACTACGGGTGTAATGCCCAGATTATAAAAATCTACCAGTCTTTGCACTATAATGGTGCGTACACCGCTATACCCCTGGCTAAGGCCATGTGCTTTCAGCAGTAACATTAGCCGCACTATTTCTTCAGGCACTTCATCGCCCATACCGCAAGCATGTGAGCAAACAAGGTTTTCCTGCAGGGTACTCAGTTCATCGTTTTCTATACGCACATTGCACAATGAGCCGAAACCTGTATTGATACCATAATAGGTATTGCCTTTTTTAAGGATATCATCAAGATATTTACGGTTTACATCAATGCGGCCAATAGCATCTGCAGAAAGTGCTAATTGGTTATTATCCCATTTACTTAAAAAATCGATGGATATATGTTCAGGTAATTGCATGCCTTAATAATTAGGACAGCAAAAGTAGTTATTCAATCTAATACCTGAAACTTAGTGTTTTTGTTGCTGCAAGTCTTTTTCTATAATAGCCTGTATATCGTCTTCTACGCTTTTATGTACAGATTCTGTGATCCGGCCTACTTCACGGTTTGACTTATATAAAATGACAGTAGGTACCTTGGTAATATTATACATTTTCTCTTCACCGGCTAAAGAGTTCTTCTTCCGGTCTACCCCGTACATCATATACTGGTTCATAGGGTAATGCGCTAATTGCAATATTCTATAAAGCTTAGGCACCAGGTTTTGCGAATCATCGCACCATGTGCCCATAAATACGGTAAGATGGTATGCTGCAAGGGTTTTTTGCAGGAATTTGACGTTATTGCTGTCAGGCTTATATTCCTGTACACCTTTATCCAGCCAGGTAAAGCTAAGCTGGTTGTGCAGGTCTTCAAAGGTTATTTGGCCCCTGTATACCGTTGCGCCATTCTCTTTATCTTTTGTAATGTCAAAGCTGTTTTGCGCAAAACTGTGTGACCCGATGACCATTGCCAGCAGCACCAAAAATATTTTCATCTCAGGAAAGCTTATTTCTTATCTGTAAAAGTTTTGTACGCAGGTGAGTAAGCGATTTTTTAAGGTCTACTGCCTCTATAGTGGTTTTGCGGCTTGTTTTCAGTTTGGCCTTTGCACCTGTTATGGTAAAACCTTTTTCTTTTACCAGGTGATATATAGTATTGATCTCACGTACTTGTTCGGGTGTATAGAGCCTATCACCTTTGCGTGTAGTGCGCACTTTCATATCAAATTCCTTGGTCCAGAAGCGGATATTGGAAGTCCTTACCTTAAACAGGGTAGCGACTTCTCCAATGGTATAATATTGCTTTTCGCCACCAAAGCTGTTGAGTGCATCAGAGCGGGTCAGTTCCTTCTCTTTTTTAGGGGCTTTTTCCACTTTAGGCTTCTGCACCGTCTCTTTTACAACTACATCTTCTTCCGTTTCAGCCACCACAGCCTTTTTAGTTGCGGCTCTTTTAGGTTCCGGTTTTACCTTTTCAGGCACTACTTCTTCTCCAAACAGTGTGAGGACTTTTACACTCATTACTACAAAATAACGAAAAAATAATAGTTAAAACGATATATGAATTACTTAGAATGCTTATGTGTCTGTTAGTATTAGGTATATAGGACAAGGCTTTTTGACGTAATTTTACAGCCTAATCATATTCAAATAATACATGCAATTATCAGAACTGTATGAACGTGCCCTGAAGTTTGAGTTTTTAAGTGCGGAAGAAGGTGTGTTCCTGTTTGAAAATGCCCCATTAACGGAACTGATGTATGTAGCCAACGAGCTGCGCAAGATACAAGTGCCGCACGGCAAGGTTACCTGGATCATAGACCGAAATATGAACACCACCAATGTGTGTGTAGCCAACTGCAAGTTTTGCAATTTCTACCGTATTCCCGGCCATCCTGAATCGTATGTGACAGATATAGAGACCTACAGGCGCAAAATAGAAGAGACCTTCCGCTATGGCGGTGAGCAACTGCTATTACAAGGCGGACATAACCCTGAGTTGGGGCTGGATTATTACACTTCGCTTTTCAGGCAACTAAAGGAAATGTTCCCTAACCTGAAGCTGCACGCCCTTGGCCCACCGGAAGTAGCGCATATATGCAAGGTATCGGGCGTTAGCCATAAAGAGGCTCTAATGGCCTTGAAAGCTGCGGGAATGGATAGTATGCCCGGTCCTGGTGCCGAGATACTCAACGACAGGGTACGCCGCCTGATATCTAAAGGTAAATGCGGGGCACAGGAATGGCTGGATATTATGCACGAAGCGCATAAATTGGGCCTAACCACCAGCGCCACTATGATGTTTGGCCATGTAGAAACCATCTATGAACGTTTTGAACATTTAGTGAAACTGCGTGAGGTACAAGCTAAAAAACCTGAAGGAGCGAAAGGCTTCCTTGCATTTATACCATGGACCTTCCAGGATGTGGACACATTGTTGCGCCGTATTAGGGGCACCAAGAACCTGACAACTGCTGAGGAGTATATCCGCATGATAGCGATGAGCCGTATTATGCTGCCAAACGTGAAAAACATACAGGCTTCATGGCTTACAGTAGGTAAGCAAACAGCCCAGATATGTCTGCATGCCGGTGCCAATGATTTTGGCTCTATTATGATAGAAGAGAATGTGGTAAGTGCTGCAGGTGCACCGCATCGCTTTACTTATAAAGGCATACAAGAGGCAATTAATGAAGCAGGGTTTGAAGCACAACTGCGCAACCAGCAATACGAATTCAGAAAAATACCTGACGCAATAGAAGAGCAAGTAATAGCCTACTAATAAGTTTTAGAAAATATCATAACCTGAAAGCCTGTTATATGTGACAGGCTTTCGTTATTTTGGGCAATGCTTATCCTGTTGCTTTGCTGCTTTGCTTTTCTTGCCGGATTTATCGATGCTATGGTGGGTGGTGGCGGATTAATACAGTTACCTGCATTCTTCATCCTGATGCCGCAACTAAGCCTGGTACAAACTTTAGCAACCAACAAAACAGCTTCTTTTTTCGGCACATCAGTATCGGCGTATCGCTATATTAAAAGAGTAGATATTGACTGGAGCCATTTAAAACCTGCTATTATAGCCGCCTTTATTGGCTCATTTTCAGGCGCATTATTGGTAAGCTTTATTCACAAAGAACAATTCATGCCCTTTATCATTTGCATACTGGCTTTAGTGCTGCTATATACTGTTTTTAAAAAAGAGCTGGGTCTGCATCATGTAGACAAATCACTGACCAAAAGCAAGTATTATACCTATGCCATATGCACGGGAGGCATCATTGGCTTTTATGACGGATTAATAGGGCCCGGTACAGGCAGCTTTCTCATCTTTGCTTTTGTAGTGTTGTTTGGATATAATTTCCTGCACGCATCTGCTAATGCCAAAGTCATCAATTGCATTACCAATATTTCTGCACTTAGTTTCTTTATTATAAAAGGCAATGTACAATGGCATATTGCAATACCTGTAGGGGCTGCTAATATGCTAGGCAGCTATGCTGGCTCTCATCTTGCATTAAAGAAAGGGAGTGGTTTTATCCGTATCTTCTTTATCATAGTAGTATTAGCCCTCATCATAAAATTAGGTTACGACCATTTTATGCATTAAAGACCTTTGCGCAGGCACACAATAAAGTATGGATTACTATATACGACAGTATCGTAAGCTGCAAAATCCAATGATATTGGTTTCTGTTTATCCAGTATTACAATATCTGCATTTGGGGTAGTAGTACCCCCTTGCAAAAAAAATGTTTTTATCCTGCTGTCCTTATGTTTTCTTTTACTTTCAAAAAGCAATATGTCTTTAAGATAGAAACCAGCATCTCCTTTGCCAATAGCAATAGAGGCGACATTATTCTTCTTATCGCCTAAAAGTTTACCATACTTATCTGCAACATAGTCCATGTCATATATAGCAGCGTGAATATTGTAAAAGCGTATGGTCGTTGCGACAATAATCGATATCATGCAAGCATTGCATAGCGCATATCTTATACGCCATATACTTTGAGAAATTTTATTTTTCAGCACACCATATACAATATCCAAAAGCATTGCAATAGCAATATAGATGGGCAGTAAAAGATAGACCCATGTTCGCGGAAAGGGTATTGTTTTATGGATGAATATAATTGGCAGAGGAGATAGCATTAAAGCAATAACTATTATTGCCAGCGTAGCAGCGTATTCTTTTCTTTTTAAGAAGCATAGAGCCGCTCCTATTAATATTACTAACCCATAGATACCTATGCCACAGTAGCCTGTAAGTAATCCCCATGTTTCCTTAAGATGGCCAGATATATGAGTAGATACAAATGCTGTATCCCTGTTTACAATTGCATTATTAGTAACTAATACTTGCCAGCCATTACACCATATGATGGGTGTATATAAGAACAGTGTTACTGCTGCGATAACAATGTTCACTAATAGAAAATTCCAAATGGCAATCTTCTCTTTTTTAAGCAGAAAATATATCAACAGGATTGCATCCAGCACCGCAAAGCAATACAGAAAAGAAGGCATGGTGAAAAAACCTGCGATACTTGCCGCAGCGTATACAAACATGTATTTAGCGCATTTATCACCCGACATAATATTAACGCAGCAGTATATGCACAACAAAGCAAAAAGTATAATGAATGCGTAGCCGCGCGCCTGTGTACCGTATAATATAAATGCGTAAGAAAATGTAAGCAGGCATGTACTGATAAGCGCTACGTAATCGTTTGTGATCTTACTAACAAGCTTAAAAAAATACCACGTCGTAAAAAGACTGGCAACTACACTGGCAAAGCGGGTAGTAGCCACGAGGTTTAATTGCAGCTTTAATAAACAACTTGAAATAATATTGTAGAGCACATGATTATTGGGCAACGGATAAAAGCACCAGGAAGTCAAAACCCCATTACCTGAAAAATATAAATAAGAATAGGCCTCGTCATAATGATAAGGCAATACAAAAGTTAGCGTTATAAATATTATGCCCTGTATTAGCATCAATACAGCAAGGATATATTTTAGTGGTTGCTGTAGGTCCTTAAATAATTGCACATTGCCGGCGATTACATCAGCAATATGATATGATACATTTTCAAAACGTTGAGGTAGTAATGATTTTCGCTTTATGATGGTCCCGAAAATAGTTGCAAACCACAGTACTGTTACCAGGTAAATAGTAAGTTTAAATATGCGGAATATATTGTACCCGGTCTTGTCATTAATATATACCTGGTAACATTGGGGTTTAAATATGCTGTTACAAAAATCTAACAGCGCAATATTGTAATGCGTAAAGGAAATACGATAAGCTGTAACAGATAAAACAACAGAAATTACCAGGCAAAAAAACAGCCTGATAAAAAAAGCGATTTTATTACGCATCTATTGTCTTTATAGAATTAACCTTTGATTCCTGATAACTTTTGCATTGCTGCCTGTATTGTTTCTTTTTTTTTGGCAAAACAAAAACGAATCAGCTTATCATCCTTTTTATTGCGGTAAAATGCACTGATAGGTATAGTAGCTACACCATGCTCCTTTGTAAGCCACTGTGCAAATTCCATATCTCCCATATCATTGATATTTTCATAACGCACGGTTTGAAAATAGCTGCCTGATGAAGGTTGAAAGACAGTGAATGGGGTATCTTTCAGTAAACTCAAAAAGTAATCGCGCTTGGCCTGCAGCATATTGCTAACATCAGGCATCTGCGGCATTGATAAATAAGAAGCTAATGCATATTGCGCAGGTGTATTTACAGAAAAAGATAAAAACTGGTGTATACGCCTGAATGCTGCTGTGAAATCGGGAGGTGCAATGCAGTATCCTATCTTCCAACCGGTATTATGAAAAACCTTACCAAAAGAATACAATACAAAACTACGCTGCCTTAGTTCCGGGTGTTGCAATACAGTATAGTGCTGTTTGCCGTCAAAAACCAATTGCTCATATACCTCGTCAGATAGTATAATGATATTGGTATCCCTTACCAGGTCGGCAAGTGTATCCCAATCCTCTCTACTCCAGATAGCACCGGTAGGGTTGTGGGGTGTATTAACTATTATAGCTTTTGTTCTAAGGTTAATGGCGTGTTTTACCTTTTCCCAGTTAACACTAAAATGCGGCGCTTCTAATGATACCGTTATGGCCTTAGCACCGTTCATTTCTATATTGGGTATGTAACTGTCGTATGCAGGTTCTAATACAATAACCTCATCACCTGCTTCCAGTATAGAGGTAAATGCTGCATAAATGGCATAGGTAGCGCCGGGGGTGATAGTTATCTCTGTATCGGCATTAACTTCAATATTATACCGCTTTTCGAAATCCTTTGCTATCGCCTGCCTTAACTGCGGCAAGCCCGGCATAGGTGCATATTGATTGAAACCTGATAAAGCAGCTTCATGCAGAAAGTTGGCCAACTGCTCATCTATCGGAAAATCAGGAAATCCCTGCGATAAATTGATAGCATTGTGCTGCTGCGCCAAAGCGCTCATTACTGTAAATATATTAGTGCCTTCTGCAGAATGTTTATGAGGTAATAGCATGTTACAGGTATTTATCGCCTTTGTTGCGTTTTACTTCTGCCACATACTCTTTTATTTGCTGCTCCCGGTTGCGTTCACATATCAGCAGTACATCAGGCGTATCTATTACTATAAAGCGTTCCAGGCCCTGTACTACCAGTAGCTTTTCATTCGGCACTTTTATCATGCACTCGCTGGCATCTATCACCATTACATTATCGCCGTATACAGCGTTGCCTAAATAGTCTTTATCAAAGTTCTCATATGCACTCTCCCATGTTCCCAGGTCGCACCAGCCGAAGTAAGAAGGTATCACGTATACATTCTTCGCCTTCTCCATGATACCATAGTCTATAGAGATATTGGTACATTGAGAATACAGACTGTTCAGTACATCAAATTCTTTGGGGGTATTGTACACATCTTTAGCCTGCATAAATACTTCGTGCATCTCCGGCAGGTATTTTTCAAGTGCCTCCATGATGGTCTTTACATTCCATACAAATATGCCCGAGTTCCAGAGAAAATCACCGCTCTTTAAAAAGGTACGTGCAAGGTCTAACGAAGGTTTTTCTGTAAACGTCTTTACCTTATATAGTTTATCCAGTTCTTCTTCTACATCATATTGTATATAGCCATACCCTGTGTCAGGACGGGTAGGTTTTATGCCAAGTGTTATCAATGCATCATGCTGGGCAACAAAATCCAGTGCCTCATTAGCGGTGCGTTCAAAAGCACGCTCATCCATTATCAGGTGATCGGCGGGCGACATGATGATATTGGCATTGGGGTTCAGTGCCATCATTTTATGTGCAAAATAGGCCGCACATGGTGCTGTATTCTTACGTGATGGTTCGCTGATGATATTTGCATAGCTCACTTCAGGTATTTGCTCCTTTAGTGTCTCAATATATTGTTGGTTGGTAATGAAGTAAATATTTTCCTGCGGGCAAATATGCTTAAATCGCTGATAGGTCCATTGGATGAGTGAACGGCCTGTGCCCAGTATATCTATAAACTGTTTAGGGTAGCCCGTACGACTCTCCGGCCAAAAACGGCTGCCAATACCACCCGCCATTATTGCAACATAATTATTCTCAATGCTCATATCTTGTAAGTAAGAATCGGGTTAAAAATAGCATAATCGCCTGACATTACAGAAAATAGCCCCGCCGTATGGGCAGGGCTATGTCTTATTTATATAAGATTAACTTTTATAATTATTCTGCTTCTGCTACTACTTCCTTTACTTCAGGTATCATACGCTTCATCATACCTTCAATACCAGCCTTTAAAGTTATCATAGAGGATGGGCAGCCGGAGCAAGATCCCTGCATCATTAATTTTACTGTACCGTTCTCATATCCTTTATAGCTGATAGCGCCACCATCCATTTCTACAGCAGGTTTCACATAGTTTTCCAGCAGTTCTTTAATGCGTTTTACCACATCATCGTCGTCTGCGTTTACCGTATTAGTATTGGTTTTCTTTACTATCTGATCCTCATTGATGACTACTTTACCTTCTTCCAGGTATTGTTTCAAAAATTCACGAACAGATGGTATAACATCTTCCCATTGCGTATCAGGCGTTTTGGTAAGTGTAACAAAGTTGCTGGCTATAAACACGCTGCGGATAAAAGGAAAAGCGAACAATTCTTTTGCCAAAGGTGAGGCTGCAGCGTTAGTTTCATCAGGAAAGTCGATACTTTGACCGGGATACAGCAGTTTGTTTGCCACAAACTTCATCGTTTCCGGATTAGGGGTCATTTCAGTATAGATACTCACTATGGTATTTCCTGTCTTCAGCATGATTGCAATCTTAATTTGATACAAAAATACTTATTTATCTGCTAAGGTGGCATCAATTACACCAATAGGCCTACAATGGAAATAAATTCCACACTTCGTTGCAATTCTTATACATTTTTACTAAACACCATGAATCATAAACTATTGATAATCAATAATATAATTGATTGATTGGCTTTTAATGGTATTTAACATGGCTTTAAAAGCGTATGGAACGGTTTTTAAACGTTATTAGCGATAACAAGATTAATACTAACGTAAAATCCGAGTATATGAAAAACTTCATTTTAGCACTTACCGTAGCAACATTGCCTTTAATGGCACAGGCGCAAAGGCCACAGGCTAACCGTATAAGTGCATACGACCAGAATTATAAAGTTTGCCGCATAGATGGTACTTATACTACATGCGACGAAAACACACCAACGATAGTAAATACTAAAAAAGCAGCACGTAAAAACGATAAAATAATAGCCAATCTCCACAAACTTGATCAACATGTATATGTTGAGCCAAAACCTGAACCTACTACACAATCAACTGTTGTGAGCACTTACAGCAGAAAGAATCCAAGGTTCAGTGCAAGTTACGATGACCCTAATGCAGCTTACCAGGGTAAAGAAAGTAAGATAAATGATGGTGTTGATAAAAACATATCACGTAACATCAACTACGTTAATAATGGCAACAATTTACCTCCGAATGATGGCGGTAATACAGATAAGAAATAGGATGTGTGTGTTTTGAAAAACAGGCTGTTATGCTTCGGCATACAGTCTGTTTAAGTATATAAGATATTACCTTGCGTCAAAATCTATTACTACCCTTTCTGTTCTTGGGTGAGACTGGCAGGTAAGTACAAAGCCTTTTTCAATTTCGTCTTTTTCCAGGGCGTAGTTTACTTCCATATCTACAGTTCCTTCTGTAAGCTTAGCCCGGCAGGTGCTGCAAACACCGCCTTTACATGCATAGGGGAGGTCTGCGCCATTCTTTAGGGCAGCATCCAGTATGCTATCGCCATTGTAGGCAAGGTCCATTTCAAACGTAGTACCATCCAACGTCACACTTACCTTACTCATCGCATCTGTACTACCCGCATGTTCCGACACCCATTTTTCATGGGTTGGCTTAGGTTGGTCGGGTGATGTAAACAGCTCTATATGCACACTCTCCGGCGTCATGCCTAAATCCGTTAATTGCTTACGCACAGATAATATCATATCCTCGGGCCCGCAAATAAATGCTTCATCAATTGTGCTGATATTTACCAGCGTATTGCAAAATTCTTTGCATTTATCTGCACTGATACGGCCATTAAACAATGGTGCATCCATTGTTTCGCGGCTTAGTATATGATATACACGCAGGCGCTGCATGTATATATTTTTAAGCCCTTCTATTGCTTCGCGGAAGATGATAGTATTACGGGTCTTATTACCGTATATAAGTGTAAACTGGCTGCCGGGCTCGTTTTCAAGCACAGTCTTCATAATACTCATTACAGGGGTAATGCCACTGCCTGCTGCTATCGCCAGGTACTGTTTGGTCTTTTTAGCCGTTAACCTTGGCGAAAATTTACCCAGCGGCGGCATAGCTTCTAATACATCGCCTGCCTTTAAAATATCATTCGCATGTGTAGAGAATTTACCACCCTCTACTTTCTTTACAGCTACACGTAATTCCTTATCATTAGGGCTCACACATATAGAATACGAGCGGCGCACTTCTTCATCATTCAGCTTGGTTCTGAAAGTAACATACTGTCCGGCTGTAAATTGAAAGGTTTCCTCCAGTTCTTTAGGGATATCTAAAGCTACTGATACACAATCAGGTGTTTCGGTGCGTACTTCTTTTATCTTAAGCTCGTAAAACTTTAATGCAGACATCTATATTCTTGCTGTAAATGAGGCGTAAAAATAATTAAAATAAAATAGGAAGCTGTTAAGCCAGCATGCTGTCGAGGTCTTCGCGTTTTACCATGGTAAACACTTTTTTACCGCCCGGTGTATATTCAGGCTGGCTACATGCAAATAATTCATCTATTAAGCCCTGTTGCGCTTCTACCCTTTGCATTGCCTGTGTGTTACGTGATAGCCGGCGCGCCATATTAGCCAATAGTTTGTCCGTGCGCTTAGTTATAGCATCAGAGGCTTCATGCTTTAGCTGGTCTATCACTTCGTCCAGCACATTTTTTTCCTCTCCCTGTGGCAGCGCAGTAGGTACGCCCTGTACCACAAAGGTATTTTGCCCGAAAGGTGATACGTCAAAGCCTATTCTTGCAAGGTCGGCCAGCACTTCGGTAAGTAATATGGCATCCTGTGGGGCTATTTCGTACTGAACCGGGAATAATAATTGTTGTGATGGTGTGCTGCCTGTATTATACTCCTGCAGTAGTCGCTCATACCAGATACGTTCCTGTGCCCTGCGGATATGTATCAGCATCAGTCCCGATTTTACTGTGGTTACTAATAGCGACCCCTGAACAGATATAATGTTGTTATTATTATGTGTAGCGGTTTCTGTATGCAGTTCTGCAGGTTGGGTATTAAAATTGTCTATGCTTGATTCAGTGGCATTTTTAGGCAAATCGGTAGCTATCTTATACAACTCATTCCAGTTCTTTACGCTGTCTCGTCGCTCTGCAAAATGGGCCTGGTTCTTTTGAGTAAATGCATTGTACAGGTATCCTTTTTCTGTTTCTTCCTTTTGCCTTTCAGTAGCAGGTAACTGCACCGATGAAAGCTGCTGTATCTCTGCATTCAATGTAAAATCAAGCGACGGCGCTATATTATACTTGGCCAGCGCATGCTTTACTGCTGCATTCAAGTATGCATACATCAATCTATCGTCTTCAAATTTCACTTCCTGCTTGGTAGGATGCACGTTCACATCTACACGTGCAGGGTCTACTTCTAAAAACAATACGTAAAACGGGAAGGTCTCTTTTTCTATCAATCCCTCGTAAGCCTGTACCAGTGCATGATGCAGGTACGCATTACGTATATATCGGTTATTGATAAAAAAGAATTGCATACCCCGTGTGCGGGTTGCCGCATCAGGTTTGCCTATAAAGCCTGATATATTCAAAAGGTCTGTATTTTCCTCTACTGGTACCAGGTTCTTCTCATAAGAATTACCCAATAGCCCTTTAATGCGCGTTTTAAGATTACCAGCTTCCAGGTGAAACTGTTCTGCATTATTATGCCATAATCTGAAGCCTACCTGCGGGTGGGCTAATGCAACCCTGGTAAACTCATCAACTATATGACGGAACTCAGTGGTATTTGACTTTAAAAAATGCCTTCGGGCTGGTACGTTATAGAACAGGTTCTTTACAGATACACTGGTTCCGGGTGCTGTGGCGCAAGGTTCCTGTGCTTTTACTTCTGTTCCTTCTACCACTAAACGTGTGCCTACTTCACTCTCATGCCTTCGGGTTTTCATTTCTACCTGTGCTACGGCGGCTACTGAAGCCAGTGCCTCTCCCCTAAAACCCATAGTGCGTATGGAGAACAGATCGTTAATATCCTTTATTTTAGATGTAGCATGGCGTTCAAAGCTCATACGCGCGTCGGTAGGACTCATACCGCTGCCATTATCTATTACCTGCATCAGTTCTTTGCCGGCATCCTTTAAAATGAGTTGAATTTCGGTTGCGCCGGCATCTATAGCATTTTCCAGCAGCTCTTTAACTGCTGATGCAGGGCGCTGTATCACCTCACCGGCTGCTATCTGGTTTGCTATATGATCTGATAATAATTGAATTACGTCCGCCACTTCTCTCTAAAATAGGTGCTGCAAAGGTAATGTTTAGCCTGCTCAATTAGCTTTTACCCGAAAAGATGACAAAAATCATCATTTATTATAACCTAAGTCATTTTATAGGGCTGGAATTGGTCGCATCTTTGAATCCTAATTAACAACAGAGGCAAAGCTTTTCAAACAAGACAAACACCTCAGTTTTTAACTAGATATAGTGCATAATGGGTTTGTTGCTCCCTTTCCAGGGAGCATTCTTTTTTTATACCCTAGCCGCACATCCGTTTAGCAGGCAAAACATTTCAGGCTATATTTGTTATATGGCGTTTGGCAAGCAAAGTTTCTTTTTACCTGTATTATTTATTCTTATTTCATTTACCCAGGTTTTTGCACAACCCGGCAAGCGTGTTACTCCCCCTGTAATTACTGCTAAAAGCAATTGGGTAGACAGCGTTTACGAGAAACTGGAAGACAGTGAGCGCATTGGTCAGCTGTTTATGGTGGCAGCCTATTCGGGCGGCAAGGATTACAACGAAGAAAATATCAAGAAGCTGATATCTGAACGCCGTATTGGCGGGCTTATTTTTATGCAGGGTACTGCAGAAGAGCAGGCTTCTCTTACTAACCTGTACCAGCAAATGGCGCAAGTACCTATGCTGATTGCTATGGATGCAGAATGGGGTTTAGGTATGCGGCTCACAGGTGTACAGAACTTGCCACATAGTATGATATTAGGTGCAACTCACGATACTGCCCTTGCTTACCGTATTGGTAAAGCAATAGCCTTACAATGCAAGCGCCTGGGAGTACATATAGATTTTGCACCGGTAGTAGATATCAACAATAACCCCAACAACCCGATAATAAATGCCCGCTCCTATGGCGAGGATAAAAAATGGGTGACGCGCCTGGCGCTCGCATTTATGAGAGGTTTGCAGGATAATGGTGTAATAGCTTGCGCCAAGCACTTTCCGGGGCATGGAGATACAGATGTAGATTCTCATGAAGACCTGCCAACCATTACCAAATCACAGGCGCAGCTAGATACACTGGAACTGTATCCTTTTAAAGAAATGATAAAAGCCGGTATCAAAAGCATGATGGTGGCGCACCTGAATGTACCAGCATATGAAAAGGAACCGCATGTTCCTACCACGCTTTCTAAAAATACCATAACAGGCATACTGAAAAACAAAATGGGCTTCAAGGGTTTGATATTTACCGATGCCCTGAACATGCAGGGTATTACCAAATATTATAGCCCCGGCGATGTAGATGTACGTGCTTTAATAGCAGGTAATGATATGCTGTTATTTTCACAGGATGTGCCTACTGCTATGCAGAAAATACAGGAAGCTATAGCTAACGGGCAACTGACCTGGGCAGATATAGAAGCTAAAGTAAAAAAGATATTAGGCGCAAAATATGATGCAGGGCTTAATGCATTTAAAGGCATTGAAAGTGTAAACATCACTAATGACATTAACCAATATACCGAACAGCTAAAAACACAAACTGCCAAAAAAGCTATAACCTTAGTAAGAGACAGGAACTTCGTTATTACAGATATCCTCAATAAAAAGAAACACGTAGGCTATGTGGGCGTTAATGCATCTGACAGTACACGCCTGTCTAAATTATTGCAACAAGCTATACCTGATATAAGGATACAATGGCTGCCTAAAGGCACTTCAGAATCTACTGTTAATAAAATATTAGGTGCGGTTAGTGATAATGATATCACTATCGTGGGTGTACATAATATGAGTTTTTATCCGGGCAAAGGCAATTATAGTCTCGACGATCAGCAAATGTCTTTTATTAAGCAAATGGGCAATAAACGCAATACAATGGTGGCGTTAATGGGTAACCCTTATTTGCTGAAAAACATTTGCGAAATAGGGTCGGTGATAGTAGGATACGAAGATGATACCCTAACGGAGAATATGGTAGCTCGCGTACTGTTGCGTAAAGAAGATGCACGTGGCATATTGCCAGTAACACCATGCATAGATATGCAAACAGAAGGTGCATCTTTATTAGCTGCCGGTAAGGCCGGTGTTCAGAAAACAGATGAATTGCAATACACAGATTTTACAGAAGATGCCGGAGTTATCAATACGGCTGTATTAGAGAAGCTGGATATGTTTATCCAGCGCAGTATAGCAGAAAGTGCTATGCCGGGCTGCAGGGTATTAGCGGCAAAAGATGGCAAAGTCTTTTATGATAAGGCCTTTGGGTATTATACCTATACCAAAGCGACCCATGTAGAAAACAACACCATCTATGATGTGGCCTCTTGTACCAAGGTGCTGGCCACTAATTTGGCAGTAATGCGTTTATATGAAAGCGGCAAGCTGGACCTTGATAAGCATATAGGTGATTACCTGCCATGGGTAAGAAAAACTGATAAGGCAGATCTTAAAATAAGGGACCTGTTGCTGCACCAGGCTGGACTTAAAAGCTGGATACCTTTTTATAAAGAAACACTGGATGAAAAAAGCAACTTGCGTACTGACCTATATGGTAATAAGCCCGATAATAATAAATGGATAGAAGTAGCCAAGAACCTATACCTGCGAGGCGATTATGTAGATACGATATGGAACAGGATAGTCACCAGCCCGTTAGAAAATAAAGGTCATTTTGTATATAGCGACCTTGACTTTTACTTCCTTGCAGCTATTGTTGAAAAGATAACCGGGCAGCATTTAGACAAATATGTGGATGAGCAGTTTTATAAACCGCTGGGACTAAAATTCATTACTTATCAGCCACTGAAAAAATTTAAAGAATCACAGATAGCGCCTACTGAAAATGATATCTTCTTCCGCCACCAGGAGCTTGATGGTTATGTACATGATCAGGGTGCTGCTATGTTAGGTGGTGTGGCTGGCCATGCAGGTATATTTTCTACCGCAAATGATATAGCCGTTATCTTCCAGATGCTGCTGAATAAAGGCACTTATAGTGGCAAGCAATATTTCAAAAAAGAAACTATTGAAAAGTTTACAGCATATAATACCAACCTTAGCCGCAGAGGTTTAGGTTTTGATAAACCCTCTGCAGATAAAGATGATGCCGGCCCTGCGGGCAACAGGTGTAGCGGCTATGCTTTCGGACACCAGGGTTTTACAGGCACCTGCGTTTGGGCCGACCCTGCTACAGGTATTGTATTTGTTTTCCTGAGCAACAGAGTGCAACCTTCAGCTGATAACAGTGCTATAAACAGGCTGAGTGTAAGAACAGTTGCGCAGGATTATATATATGAGGCGCTCGGCTTTGCCATTAACCATGAACGCCCTAACGTGCAGAAAGCACAATTGGTACAATACCAGGGTAAATAATACATAATATGAAGAAATCCTCTTAAAGGTTGGCATTGAGCATAAATATTATCTTTGCCCCCAAATGAGCGCTATGCAATTTGACAAGAGTGGATTTGATAACGATAAACTCCTGGAATTATATATAGAACTGGTGCGTCCCCGCATGATCGAAGAGAAAATGCTGGTATTACTGCGCCAGGGCAAGATCAGCAAATGGTTTAGTGGCATTGGCCAGGAAGCCATTGCTGTAGGTGCTACTATGGCATTGGATAGCGATGAGTATGTAATGCCCCTCCACCGCAACCTCGGTGTGTTTACCGCCCGCAAAATGCCGTTCGATAAACTATTTATGCAATGGCAGGGCAAAAAGGACGGGTATAGCAAGGCTCGTGAACGTTCTTTCCACTTTGGCGCTAATGAATACCATATATGCGGTATGATATCGCATCTTGGTCCTCAACTGGCCATAGCAGACGGTATAGCCCTTGCGCATAAGCTCAAAAAAGAAGATAAAGTTTCCGTTGCCTTTAGTGGTGATGGCGGTACCAGTGAAGGTGACTTTCATGAGGCGCTTAATGTGGCTGCTGTATGGGGTCTGCCTGTTATATTTATTATAGAGAATAACGGCTATGGCTTAAGTACGCCAAGCAATGAACAATTTGTATGCAAGCAATTGGCTGACCGTGCTGTTGGTTACGGTATGGCAGGCATTACTATTGATGGCAATAATATACTGGATGTTTACAAAGCAGTAAAAGAAGCACGCGAATATTGTATTAAGGAACAAAAGCCCATACTTATAGAATGCATGACCTTCCGTATGCGCGGGCATGAGGAAGCCAGCGGCGTGAAGTATGTACCAAAAGAATTGTTTGAAGAATGGGGGAAAAAAGACCCTGTTGCCAATTTTGAGGCTTTCCTTTTAGAAAAATCCATCCTCTCGCAATACCTGATAAAGGATATACGAGATGCTATACAAAAAGAAATAGAAGAAGGCATTGCCAAAGGTTTTGCAGCACCACCCGTTGTTGCAGATACAGCAGAAGAAATAAAAGATGTGTACGCACCGCACAACGGCACAGCGATACAACCGGCTACCACTGTAACCACTGACATGAAATTTATCAATGCCATAAGCGAAGGATTAAGGCAAAGCATGGAAAAACATGAGAATCTGGTGCTGATGGGTCAGGATATAGCTGAATACGGCGGTGCTTTTAAGGTAACGGAAGGTTTTATGGCGCAGTTTGGCAAAGACCGTGTACGCAATACACCACTCTGCGAAAGCGCCATAGTAGGAACGGCTTTAGGCCTCTCTATCAAGGGTTTTAAATCTATGATGGAAATGCAGTTTGCCGACTTTGTAACTGTAGGCTTTAACCAGATCATTAATAACCTGGCCAAGATATATTATCGATGGGGGCAAAATGCAGATGTGGTGATACGTATGCCTACAGGTGCAGGGGTAGGTGCAGGCCCGTTCCATTCTCAAAGTAATGAAGCATGGTTTACGCATACACCGGGCTTAAAAGTGGTTTATCCCTCAACTCCGGAAGATGCCAAAGGGCTGATGATAGCGGCAATAGAAGACCCCAACCCGGTTATGTTTTTTGAACATAAAATGCTGTATCGCAGTATCACGGGTGCTGTGCCTAATGATTATTACACTATTGAGATAGGTAAAGCAAGACTGGTACAGCAGGGCAGTGATGTTAGTATCATTACCTACGGCAGTGCAGTACATTGGGCTACAGACTATGCAGCTCAGCATGCGGATACTTCATTTGACATTGTAGACTTGCGTACGCTTTTGCCATTGGATTATGAAGCCATCAGGGCATCGGTAAAACGTACAGGTAAAGTGCTGGTATTGCACGAAGATTGCCTTACCGGCGGCATTGGCGGTGAAATAGCTGCATGGATATCCGAAAACTGCTTTGAATTGCTGGATGCCCCCGTAATACGCTGCGCAAGCCTCGATACCCCGATACCATTTGCCATTGAGCTGGAACAGAACTTCCTTGCAAAGGGCAGGCTTCATCAAAGCGTTCAAAAACTGATAGCATATTAAACTTCAATAAAAACGCCTTGCTATGCAGGGCGTTTATTATTTTCGTACCCGAATACTCTCTCCAGATGCGTAAAACAGGTGTATTGCTGCTTTTATCCGGTGTGCTGCTACTACAGGCATGCGGTAATGACAATCCAAACAGGGGCAAGCCAATAGTATTGAATGACTCTGCCAGCATTGTTACAGAACAAGACCCGAAATACTTGCAGGATTTTGTTGCTGACGTAAAAATGGCACAGGCACCTCATTCTGAAGAAACGCCTGATGCACCGGCACCAGATACCGTAGCTAAACTTGAACAGGCAGAAAAAGAAGCAACACCTAAACAAGAAGATAAAAAAGAAACACCTGCCCCAGAAGTTAAAGCACCGGCTGCACCAAAAGGCAATGGGCTGAATATTGAATTTAAGGAAGTTGCTATACTGATACCCAATATCGTTACACGCTCATATAGGCAGCAGGATACTAAGAAAGCAAACGGTGCCAGTTATGAGTTGATAAGCGGGACACTAAATGGCAACCATATCAAAACAGGCAGTGGCAGTGTTTCAAAAATATCGCAGCGCTATCAAACAGTAATTGCGATAAAGAATGATATGGGCACCTTATTCCTGGAATCTTTGAACCGTACTACCGACTGGGAAACTTTAAGAGGCAGGAATAATGATTTTGTTATCAATGGCCTGGATGAAAGACATTTAGAGTTTTTGAAGACCTCACCGGCTGCTATTAAAAATGCACTGAACAGGGCTGCCCGCACACATCGTATGAGCAAGGCAACAGAACAGAAATGGATGAACAGCATCCGTAATGTACGCTCTGCAAATCAAAGGCCGCTTACCGTATTGCTACGCAGTGTAATGTGGAAAGTAGAAGGCAAAGATGCTGCAGGCAAAGCATACCAAAAACAGATCAGGCTGGATATACCGCTTAAATAAGTAAATAGTCTACAGTGCTATTATATGTTGAAAGCGGCTAAAGCCGCTTTCTTTATTTTATATTAACTGAAAAATGCAGACTAAAAACTAATCTATCGTAGCTATACACTTTAGCTCAATAGCGATAGGTGTCGGCAGTGAGTTGATCTCTACAGTAGTTCGGCAGGGCTGATTATCTTTAAAGTACTCGGCGTATATTTTGTTGTAAGTAGCAAAGTCACGTTTCATATTCACCAGGAAAACCGTTACATCTACCAGTTTATCCCAGCTGCTACCGCTTTCTTCCAGCACTATGCGCACATTATCAAATACATTTTTGCATTGTGCTTCAAAATCAAATTCCAGGAAGTTCCCGTTCTTGTCGAGTTTCAGGCCCGGTATCTCGTTAGTAACCGTACGTGGCCCTATGCCTGATAAGAATAATAAATTGCCGACACGGCGTGCATGTGGATATAACCCTACCGGCGCCGGTGCCTTATCTGTGGAAATGCGTTCGCTCATAATATCAAAAGTAAAAATTCAAAAGTAAAAAAGCCTTATTCAATTACAGGTCAATACATACATTCTTTACATCAGTAAAGAACCTCAATGCATCCCAGCCGCCTTCGCGGCCAACACCTGAATTTTTAAAACCACCAAATGGCGTACGCAGATCGCGTAGTAGCCAGCAGTTTACCCAAATAATACCGCTATGCACTTTACCTGCAACACGGTTAGCACGGCTGACATCCTGCGTCCAGATGGTAGCAGCAAGACCGTAGTCACTTGTGTTGGCCAATTGCAGGGCTTCGTCTTCTGTTTTAAAAGACTGTATGGTTACTACGGGGCCAAATATTTCTTCCATATTAGTACGGCAATCTGCACCTAGGCCTTCTAGTATGGTAGGCTCTATAAAATAGCCATTCTCACAACGTCCAGTGCCCTTCACTGCATTACCACCCAGCAGTATAGTACCGCCTTCTTCTTTTGCCAGTGCTATGCAACTCATCACTTTATCAAAATGCACTTTGCTTACCACTGCACCCTGCTTGCTGTTTTCATCAAGCGGGTCACCAACAGTTAGTTTTTTTGCGCGTGCTATAAATTCGGTTTTGAATTTTTCATAGATGCTTTCTTCTACCAATATCCTGCTGCCGCAAAGACATATCTGCCCCTGGTTGGCAAAAGAAGATTGCAGTGTAGTGCGCATCATTTTATCCCAGTCGCAATCTGCGAATATGATATTGGGATTCTTACCACCCAGCTCCAGTGATATCTTCTTAAACATTGGTGCTGCAATAGCAGCAATGTCTTTACCTGCACGTGTGCTGCCTGTAAATGATATGGCCTTAATATCAGGATGCGATACTATAGCAGAACCACAATTAGGCCCGTTACCATGTACTATGTTTAAAACACCATCCGGCAGACCTGCTTCTTTACAAATAACACTCAGCAAATAACCCGTCATTGGGGTTACTTCGCTTGGTTTAGCTATTACACAATTACCCGCAGCTAATGCAGGTGCTATTTTCCAGGTAAAAAGATAGAGCGGCAAATTCCATGGAGAGATACAACCTACCACACCTATTGGCTGGCGCAGCGTATAATTGATGGTCTTATCTTCCATGTTATGGCTTTCGGTAGCAAAGTGCATTTGCCCTGTAGCAAAAAAGCGGAAGTTGCTGGATGCGCGCGGTATGTCTACTTTTTTACTAAGCCATAGTGGCTTGCCATTATCATTGGTTTCCGCCAAAGCCAGCGCATCAAGATTTTCATCTATCAACTCTGCTATGCGGTTCAGTATTTTAAAACGTTCTTCCGCTGTAGTTACACTCCACGATGCAAAGGCTGCTTTCGCAGCACCAACTGCTTCTTCCACATCCTTACTATCACTATCGGGTATCTGGCTATATACCACACCGGTAGCAGGGTTCACATTATCAATATATTTACCGTTAAGCGGCGCTTGCAGATCTCCGCCTATATAATTGGATATCTGCTTAGGTGCTTCTAAATTCATAAGCTGCAAAGGTAACTGTAAAGCTGTAATTATACTTTGGCACCCTGTACTATAGGTGCGCCTTTCACTTCTTTTATTTTACCAAAACCACCCAGCACATTACGCAGGTTATGATAACCCTCACGCTTTAGTAAAGATGCAGCAATTACCGAACGGTAACCACCTGCACAGTGAATGTATAAGTTAGCATCACTATCTATCATGGCAATGTTGCCCGGATCTGCAAGTGTATCCAACGGAGCGTTATAGGCACCTTTTACATGCGCTGTTTCATATTCCGTTGGTTTGCGTACATCTATCACTTCCAGCTTATGGTCGTGAGGTATATCCATTACCAGTTCATCAGGCTCTACATCTATGATGATGTCTATTTCTTCACCGGCTGCTTTCCATGCTTCATAACCTCCATTCAGATATCCCTGTACATTATCTATACCTACACGTGAAAGGCGGGTAGCGCTTTCTTTTTCTTTACCGGGTTCTGTAACCAATATCAGTGGCTGGTTAAATGGCAACAGGCTACCTGCCCATTCTGCAAAGCGGCCATCGAGGCCTATGCTGATAGATTCAGGTACAAAGCCTTCGGTAAATACTGATGAATTACGGGTATCCAGTATCCATGCGCCATCTTTCGTCTTTTGTTTAAAGTCCGCAACAGATAATGCAGTCATTGCTTTATCCATTACTTCATCCAGGCTTTCATATCCCTCTTTATTAATGCGCGCATTAATAGGGAAATATGCAGGTGGTGCTGATAAACCTTCTGTTACTACATTAATAAAATCTTCTTCACTCATATCCTGCAATGCATAATTGGTTTGCTTTTGAGCACCAATAGTACTGAAGGTTTCGGGGCCCAAATTTTTGCCGCAAGAAGAGCCGGGGCCATGCGCCGGGTAAACGATAACATCATCTGCAAGCGTTTTGATCTTTGTTTGCAGGGAGTTATACATAAACGCTGCTAATTCTTCTTTGGTCAGGTCACCGCTGAAAAGGTCGGGACGGCCTACATCACCAACAAACAGGGTATCACCTGTAAATACACAGTATGGTTTACCCTTTTCATCACTCAACAGGTAGCAGGTACTTTCCAATGTATGACCCGGAGTATGTAATACTTTTATTTTTACATCGCCTATCGCAAATTCTTCTCCGTCTTTAGCCAGGTGAAAATCGAATTTAGCATTGGTCAATGGTCCGTATATAATTTGAGCACCGGTCTTTTTGGCTAATTCCAGGTGACCGCTTACAAAATCTGCGTGAAAATGGGTTTCAAATATATATTTGATCTTCACGCCTTGCTCTGCAGCCTTCTTTATGTACTCATCTGTATCCCTCAATGGGTCTATTACCGCAGCCTCACCATTACTGGCAATAAAATACGCTGCTTCACTAAGGCATCCTGTATACAACTGTTCTACTTGCATCATTCTGAATTGTCTTTAAAAATAGGGATTATTAACCTATCCCTTTCTGTTATCAAATAGCTTACCAATGTAAAAATGGCAGCTTTTGCACTGTAAAATTAAGATTTACATGCCATTTATTGTCTAAGTATTAACTATACATCTATAGACGAATAAAGGCGGGTGAATACCCGCCTTTATGTATAATTTATGAAAATTATCAGAATTTAAGCGTTAATCCGCCCATGACATTAAAACCGGCCTGGGGGTAAAAACGGTTATCTATTACATTTTGCCCCCCTGTTTGATATACATAATATACATATCCATTACTTGCATACCTTTTATTGAAGATGTTATTGAATGCAAGGGTAGCCAGCACTTCCTTAAATGGTTTCAGTTGCACACTATACCTGATACGCAGGTCACAAAGGCCATAATCACTAATGGTCCTGTTCTCGTCGCCCGAATTATCCAGGTATTGTTTGCCCACATATTTGCCCATGATGTCTAAAGCCAGCATTTGCTCATATTTCATATAACGGAACGGGCTGATAGTAATACCACCACCTGCAATAGTTGCTGGTGATAATGCAATTGGGGTATTGCTGTGTGCCACAGCTACCTGTGCAAAATTCGGGTCATCCCAGTTATCAATATACTCTGTATAGCTCTTTATCCTGTTTTCTGACAAGGTAAGGTTTGCATTAACACGTATCCAGTACGCAGGTGAATACCCTGCTTGTAGCTCAATACCACGCCTGTAGCTATTAGGCACATTGGTACGCGTATAAGCTCCTACATCATTTACCTGCCCGGTAAATACCAGTTGGTCTTTATACATCATATCATACAGGTTAATGCCCGCACTCCATTTTCTCCTGTTTATCTCGTAACCGGCTTCTATATCATATAATGTTTCTGCCTTAGGTTGCGTAACGGGGGATGCCTCAAAATCATCACGGTTAGGTTCTTTATTGGCTACAGCAAATGAAGCGTATAGTTTTTGTTTGTTGCGGTTTGTATTTTTTATCAGGTAAGTAAGGCCTGCTTTGGGGTTAAAGAAGTTATATGTGTTGTGCGGCATCAACGTTGGATTTTTGCGGAAACCATATATCCTGTAATCTACGTTTCGGTATTGCATGTCGCCAAATAGTATCCATTTTTCCGCTACTGTTTGTTGTGCTTTTACATATAGATTCAGGTCGTTCTTTTGCGAATGCAAGAGGTACCAGCGATAGTTGTCAGGCACATTATACTGCGCCCAAGTAATATAGCCATAGTGCGTTCCCAGGTATTGATCCCAGCCACCACCAAAAGAAATTTGTGTGTTTTTCTTTTCGTATAGTAAAGAGAACACTCCACCATAATAGTAATTATCTAACCATAGCTGGCGTATCAGGTCTGTCTGTTTTATAGTATCCTGTCCTGATGGAGAGATATAATCCTGTAGACCATAGCTGCTATAAGATTCTCCCATTTTGTATTCTTCATAATAGCCTAAACCTCTTGTCAGGAACAATGCAGCGTGCGCAGACAGGTGTTTATTGAATTTATGGTCTGCAAATAATTGATAATAATCCTGCCTGTAGTTATCTGTCTGGTTATTATAATAGCTGCCATTAGACTTCAGGCCCAGACCATTATAAGTGCGGTTAGTCTTTAATGAATCTCCCGGCACTCCATCCCAGGCCTGCCCAGTCCGCTCTTTACCGGTCATCAGCATGAAGCGAAAACTGGTTTTTTTACTCGCCTGCCAGCCTGCTATCAGTTGCAGAGATTTCAGATCACTTGCAGAGCGGTCTATATAACCATCTGATGTAACCTGCGATACCCTTGCATCAAACTGGAAACCATTTTTCAACAGCCCGGTGCCTGCTTTTATAGTATGCTTACGGGTGTTAAAGGAGCCATAACTGGTACTTATCTCCGCGCCTGCTTCACTAAATTGTGTAAGGTTGCTGATACTCATAGTAGCACCAAATGCGCCTGCACCATTGGTAGATGTACCTACGCCGCGTTGCAATTGTATAGAACCTGTTGATGACGCGATATCCGGAAAATCAACGAAAAAAGCTCCCTGTGATTCCGCATCGTTTACAGGTATGCCGTTTAGGGTCACATTCATTCGTATACCATCAGTGCCCCGCACACGAAGACCTGTGTACCCTACACCCGTACCTGCATCAGAGGTTACCACTGCCGAGGGGGTGTATTGCAATAAATAAGGAATGTCCTGCCCCAGGTTAGCCTTTTCTATATCTGCAGCATTGATCTCTGTTTTTACAAATGGTGAGTTGGAACCTGCCCTTAAGGAGCGCAACTCCACTGGCGGCAATGTCTGCTGCTTTATCACAGCACTGTCAACACCCTTTTCCTGGGCCAAAGCTGTACCCGATAGCCCTAAAGTTGTAACTGTAAGGAATAATTTGCTTAAACGCATGGCATAAAATAATTGATTGTTAATTAATTACAAGGCGCCATGCCTATTGTCCGTTAACTGCACAACTACTACTATTTACAAACGCAGGCCTACGTTAGCTAATAGCAGAATGCACAGAAAATGGTAGCTGATTTGCTCATCCCTAACCGGCATTACCCGGTCCAGGTTCAGCGGGTATAATCTCAGCCTTTCTTATAGGCACCCCGTTCTATCTATTTAGACAGATGCCGCAAAACTACTAATAAGATTAAAATTTGCTCATAAATATTTTTAATGAAAATTTAATAAGCAAAATATCATTAATTTCGGGATACAAACTTTAAAGATGAAAAAAATTACTACTCTATTGTCTGTAGCTCTTCTGACAATGTCTTCTGCGGGTTTTGCACAAACGTGGACAGAGAACTTCAATAACGGAATACCAGCTACCTGGACACTTTACAACGTTGATAATCTTACCCCAAACACAAACGTTGCATATGTTAATAAAGCATGGGTTAGCAGGATAAAAACGGATGCCAAAGGGCAGCCTGTAACAGGTGATTCTGTTGCCACTTCTACTTCATGGTATACCCCCGCCGGCGTATCTAATGACTGGCTTGTATCACCGTCATTCAATGTAACCTCTGCCAATATGATATTGAGATGGGAAGCTAAAGGCTCCAGTTCATCTTATGCTGACGGATACGAAGTAAGGATATCTACCACAGGTAATGCTGTTGCAGATTTCAGTACTGTGGCATATTCCACTGCTGCTGAAAATACAGATAAGTTTATTAATAGGTATATAAATCTGTCTGCTTATAACGGGCAAAGCATACGTATTGCGTTCAGGAATAACTCTAATGATAAAGAGTTACTTTTTATTGACAATGTAAGAGTTTATGTACCTGTAAGTGCAGACCTGAATGTTACAGATGTAACACCAATAACAGGCTCACCTACTGATTATGAAGTTACCGGTGGCGCCCTTAGTCTTGGTGGTACTGTATTCAACAATGGTATCAACCCTGTCACATCATTTATCGTTAAATATCAGCAGGGTGCTAATGCACCTGTTTCTAATACTGTAAGCGGTGTAAACATTGCACCTTTCTCTTCAGGTGATTTTAGCTGCTCTAATAAATACACAATGCCGGGTGTTTTAGGAAATTATCCTATCAAAATGTGGGTAGAGTTACCGGGCGATGTTGATAACACAAATGATAGCATTAATACAAGTGTTACTGCTGTATCATTTAAGCCAACGAAAAAAATACTGGTTGAAGAAGCTACCGGCACATGGTGCGGATGGTGCCCCAGAGGCGCTGTTTACATGGATTCATTAGCTCATACCTATTCGTCTGCCTTTACTTTAGTAGCCGTACATAATAACGATCCTATGACTGTAACTGCTTACGATGCCTTTATGGGTACAGCATTAACAGCATTTAAAACAGGTTACCCGTCTGTATATGTTGACAGGCGCGAAATGCTTGACCCATCTGAACTTTTAGATGTGTATAATAATGAGAAAGACTATTTTGGTTTTGCTACAATGACCGTTGCAGATATGAATGCTCCCGGCTTTGGCCTTTCGGTAAAAGTATCTGTTAAACCGGCTTTAGACCTTACCGGCGATTATCGCCTGGCACTTCTTTTAACTGAAGATGAGGTGCAGGGTAATAGCTCTGATACTAAGTGGGACCAGCACAACTATTATAGCAGCACACAGGCAAACTTACCGCTGGTAGGTGCAGGTCATAACTGGCAGACCTCAGGTTCTACAATTGCTGGTGAAGATATGCGTTATCAATTTGTAGGTCGTGCTATACTGCCTAGCGCAGCGGGTGCTCCGGGTAGCTTACCCGCTACTATGACAGCCGGAACTACTTATGATTATACATTTAACACTACTGTACCACAGCCTTATTTCAGACAGAACATGCATGTTTCTGCCTTATTGATAAGAAATGCAGATGGCGCTGTATTGAACAGTGCAGAAATGACTATGCCTTTGGGTATCAGCAATATTGCCGCAGGCGTACAACGTATGAATGTATACCCTAACCCTGCTACAGATATTACCCATATCGCCTTTAATCTTGATGAAAAGGCTAATGTGCAAGTACATGTGATAAATGCTATTGGACAGGTAGTTAATACTATTGCTGAGCAGCATTATGAAAAAGGTGCACAGCAAATCAGCATTAATACTGCTAACCTGCCTGCTGGCATCTATACCATTAAATTACAAACAGAAAAAGGTTCACTTACACAACAGCTTGCTATTGCTAAGTAATCTTAATATAAATATATAGGAAAAGCTCCCATATGGGGGCTTTTCCTATTGTGTCAATACTGTGACATTAAATTTGGCTTTCAAATATTTTTAATGAGAATTTAATACCATTTATTTCTTAACTTCGAAATCCATAAAAATACTGAGATGAAAAAAATATGTACTCTATTTTCTGCGGCAATGCTGGCTGTATCGTCTGCCGGTTTTGCTCAAACAATTATGTTGCAGGATTTTGAATCTGCTACAATGCCTGCTCTGCCTACCGGATGGACTCAACATACGAAGGCTGTTACCGGTTGGAAAACAAACTCCGGTATCATCAAAACTAACGGTGGTAAATGGACAACTCCTGCGCACTCAAAATATGCAGTTGTAGATGACTGGAATAATAATGAAGATAATGATTCCACATTATTGATATCACCGTCTTTTAGCTTAGTGGGCCATCCTAACGCACAGGTAGCCGTTGATTACTATTTCATATTAGCTAGCTATAGTGGTAATCCTAAAGAGACTGCATACATACGCGTTTCTATTGATGGTGGCAATACCTGGACCAATATTGATACACTGAAAGGAAGTGCAACAGACTGGCAATACTCTTTCAAAAGTCTTTCTGCATATGCAGGAAAGCCTGACGTAAGAATTGGTTTGTATTACAGTGATGGCAGCGGCGGAGCTAAAATGCTACCCGGCCTTGCTGTTGACTATATCAAGGTATATGACCCTAAGCCAAGTGATATACGTTTGCTGAGTATGACTCCGGCTTTTGGTGAAAATACCTCATATGGCCTTAGTGGTGCAAACTTAAATATCGGCGGCACAGTTATTAACTACGGTTCTGCTGCTATTACAACGTTTAGCGCTACTTTCCAGCAAGGTGCTTCAGGCCCCGTAACTAATAGTGTTACCGGCGTTAACATTCCTTCATTTAGCACACAAGCTTTCACCTGCAACAATCCATTGGTATTACCATCTGCTGTAGGAGCATATCCTGTAAATATGTGGGTAGCTTTAACAGGTGATAACGATGCAACAAACGACTCGGCAAACACCGTTGTAACTGTTGCTTCTTTCAAACCTGTTAAAAAAATATTGGTTGAAGAAGGTACAGGCACATGGTGTGGCTGGTGCCCAAGGGGCGCTGTTTACATGGATTCACTGGACCATACTTACCCTTCTACTTTTAGTTTAGTTGCGGTACATAATGCAGATCCAATGACAGTATCTGCATATGATGCTCTTGTAAGCGGTAAGATTGGTGGCTATCCAAGTGTATTGATTGATCGTCATGATGTACTTGATCCATCAGAATTGTTAGGTGTTTATAATAGTCAGAAAGATAATTTTGGTTTTGCTGAGATTAAAATGGCTGATCTGGGTGCTTCCAGCTTTGACCTTTCAATTAAAGTATCGGTTAAACCAGCAGTTGATCTTACAGGAGATTATCGCTTAGCATTAATATTAACTGAAAATGATGTTCACGGCCAAAGCGGAAGTTCATGGGGTCAGCACAATTACTATAGCAGCACTTCTGCAAACCAGCCATTAACTGGTGCAGGTCACGTGTGGCAGTCTGAACCGGCTACTATTCCTGGTGAACAAATGATATATCAATTTGTTGGTCGTGCAATATTGCCAAGCCCAACAGGTGCTGCAGGTAGCTTACCTGCTACTATGACTGCTGGTACTACTTACGACTATACCTTTAATACTACAGTAGCACAGCCTTATAACAGGCCTAATATGCATGTTATAGCAATAATGATACGTAACTCTGATGGCAACGTAATGAATAGCTCTGAAATGGTAATGCCATTAGGTATAAGTAATGTAGCTGCTGGTATTCAGCACCTGAGCGTATATCCTAACCCTGCTACAGATGTTACACATCTGGTATTTAACCTGGATGAAAATGCTAAAGTACAGGTACAGGTATTGAACGCTATCGGACAGGTAGTAAACACTATCGCTGAGCAACAATACACTCAAGGTGAACAACAGATCACTATAAATACCGCTGCTCTGGCGCCAGGTATTTATACTATTAAATTGCAAACAGAAAAAGGTTCACTTACGCAGCAGCTTTCTATTGCTAAGTAATCTTTCCAATACACTTAATAAAAAAGACCTCCCGTTTGGGAGGTCTTTTTTATTGCTCAAAATATTCAATAATGCATTCTTTCAGCATCCGTTCCTGCCCGCCAAGCCCCTGCGCCTCTACAGGTTTTACTTGCATATAATGCGGCCAGCCATCAGCATCATGGCCTTCGTATTCATAATATCCGCGTCTGCTAAGCAATCCGCAAACAGCTATATGCATCAGGTCTTGTTTTTGCTCTTTCGAGAATTTACGGCCGGGTATACTGCCCAATTCGTTTACACCTATCAGGAACAATATGCTTTCCATATCAGGCACTTTTTCAAACCGTTCCCGCAGCAGAAATTCTACTTGTATCCATCTTTCTTCAAAATTTTCCATAAGATGGGGCAAAACTAAGCATCAGAACCCGCATTTTGAGGATTTATGTCTATCTGGTTTAACGGAGTTTTAACAGCGATAGAAATTATGTTCTTAATATTTTTGAGATGTAATATATTGCTGAATATTAGCTGAATCATTATTACCGGTAATTATGGAACCAATATCAACATCATCAACTTTTGACGTTCGCGAACTGAACGAACGCATACACCAGCAGAGCGCCTTTATAGACCTGCTCATGATGGAATTGAATAAGACCCTGGTAGGGCAAAAGCACATGATAGAGCGTCTGCTAATCGGTATGCTGGCCAATGGGCACGTGTTATTAGAGGGCGTACCCGGCCTTGCAAAAACATTAGCTATTAAATCGCTTGCATCTGCAATACACGCACGTTTTGCGCGTATACAGTTTACACCGGACCTCCTGCCTGCAGATGTTTTGGGTACTATGGTATATAATCCGCAGGCGCATGAATTTGCAGTACGTAAAGGGCCAATATTTGCCAACTTTATATTAGCAGATGAAATTAACCGTGCCCCTGCAAAAGTGCAAAGCGCTTTGCTGGAAGCTATGCAGGAACGTCAGGTAACTATTGGCGATAATACCTACAAATTAGACGAACCTTTCCTGGTATTGGCTACTCAGAACCCTATAGAGCAGGAAGGTACTTATGAACTGCCTGAAGCACAGGTAGACCGTTTTATGCTAAAGGTGGTGATCACTTATCCTAAAAAGGAAGAAGAGCGCCAGGTAATACGTTTTAATATGAACCCGCAGGGCATGCCGAAGATAAATGCTGTGGTAACCCCTGAAGATATATTGAAGGCGCGCCACCTGGTACGCGAGGTATATATGGATGAAAAAATTGAGCAATATATTCTCGACATCGTTTTTGCAACACGTTTCCCTGAAGAGTATAAATTAAATAAGCTGAAACCGCTTATTAGCTACGGTGCATCACCACGTGCCAGCATTAACCTGGCCCTTGCTGCTAAGGCTTATGCCTTTATTAAGCGTCGCGGTTATGTTATACCTGAAGATATCAGGGCAGTATGCCATGATGTAATGCGCCACCGTATAGGCGTTAGTTATGAGGCTGAAGCCGAAAACATTACAAGCGAACATATACTTAACGAAATATTGAATGCTGTGGAAGTGCCATAGTTCAGTTAGTAATTTGTAATTGTTCCTGAAACATATTCTAAATTATTAAAACCCATCTTAGGATGGGTTTTTTGCTGAACACCATTACGAACAGCAAATTGCAAACTAAAAAACTGCAAACTGGTATATATTTGCTGCACAATTATAACATATATGCTGCCGATACAATTATTAAGGCAAAACAAAGAGTTGGTACTCGAAGGATTAAAAAAGAAACATTTTAAGGAAACCGACCTGGTAGATCAGATCATAGCTATAGATGAAAATCGCCGCCAGATACAGGTTGAAAATGATAGCCTTGCCGCATCCGTAAATGCTGCATCTAAAAATATTGGCCAGTTGATGTCTAAGGGTGAAAAGGAAGCAGCTGAAAAATTAAAAGCAGAAGTTGCCCAACACAAGGATAAAAGCAAAGAATTATCTCAAAAGCTGGATGAGCTTGAGAAAGAGCAATTCGACCTGTTGGTGCGCCTGCCTAATATACCACACCCAACTGTGCCTGATGGTAAAACACCTGAAGAAAATGAAGTGGTAAGACAATGGGGCACTACACCTGACCTAAATACTCAGAAACTGCCACACTGGGAGCTGACTGAAAAATATGGTTTGATAAACTTTGAGTTAGGTACTAAAATAACAGGTAGCGGTTTCCCGGTATACATGGGGCAAGGCGCTAAACTACAGCGCGCACTGATCGCTTATTTTCTGGATTATAATATTAATGCAGGTTATAAAGAATACTATCCGCCGTACATGGTAAATGAGACCTCTGCCTTCGGCACAGGTAGCTTACCTGATAAAGAAGGGCAGATGTATTATATGCCTGCTGATGATCTTTATATGATACCTACTGCTGAGGTACCTGTAACCAACGTATATCGCGATGTTATTGTACCTGAACAGGAACTTCCAGTTATGATGACCGCTTACTCACCATGCTTTCGTAGGGAAGCAGGTTCATATGGCAAGGATGTTCGTGGGCTGAATCGCGTGCACCAGTTTGATAAAGTAGAAATAGTACAGTTAGTGCATCCGGAAAAAAGCTACGATGTGCAGGAGGTGATGGTAAACCACGTGGAAGAGTTATTAAAATCTTTAGGATTACAATATCGTGTTTTGCGTCTTTGTGGCGGCGATATGAGTTTTGCATCTGCACGCACTTACGATCTTGAAGTGTATAGCGCCGCACAGGAACGCTGGCTGGAAGTGAGCTCAGTTTCTAATTTTGAAACCTTCCAAACTAACAGGATGAAAGCACGCTATAAAGATGCTAATGGCAAAACACAATTATTGCATTCACTAAATGGCAGCTCGCTAGCATTGCCGCGTATCGTAGCCTGTATATTAGAGAACCATCAAACACCTGACGGCGTTAAAATACCTGAAGCGCTGCAACCTTACTTTGGCAAAGCGATGATTAACTAAATAGATATTAGGATTTAGAAATTAGCTTTTAGAAATTTAAACTATGATACAACGCATCCAATCTGTCTGGCTTTTATTAGCAGCGCTCTGTAACGCAAGCCTGTTTTATTTTGATATTTACCGTGCTGATGTGATTATTAATGGCGTGGCTGCTACACATCATTTGCGCATCAATGACCATTACCCATCTTTGCTAGTAGCATTGGTAACTATGATCATGCCGCTTGCAGCTATTTTCATGTTTAAAAAACGTAAGCAGCAAAGAACAATGGTTGCACTGTGTCTTGTATTCACCATTGGTTCGTTATCTACCATGCTGATGCGTGTTACTAATTTTAATAATAGTGTAACTCCACCTCCATCCAATGGTACCTACTGGGTAGGTGCAGTATTACCGGTAATTGCTATCATCTTTTTAATACTGGCTATACGCGGCATCAATAAAGATGAGAAACTGGTAAAGTCATTGGATAGGTTACGATAGTCCTTATCATATTTCATACATAATAAAGCCCTGCATTGTACAATACAGGGCTTATTATGTTAGTAGCAAAATGACATTTATTTTATGAAGATGTAATTCTCTACATCCTTCTTAGTTATTTTCTTATCAGATAATATGATAAGGCGCTCTACCACATTGCGCAGTTCACGTATATTACCTGTCCAGTTATATTTTTGAAGGGCTTCAATAGCATTGGCATCTATTTCCTTGGGTGCCTGTTTATATTCTTCGCTGATGTCATTAATAAAATGCTGCACCAGCAGCGGTATATCATCCCGCCTTTCATTCAATGACGGTACGTGTATCAATATAACGCTTAAGCGGTGATACAGGTCAAGACGAAAGTTCTTTTCCTCAACTTCCTGTATCAGGTCTTTATTTGTTGCTGCTATTACGCGCACATCTACTTTTATTTCTTTATCGCCACCTACACGGGTTATCTTCCCTTCCTGCAGTGCGCGCAATACTTTTGCCTGGGCATCGTGGCTCATATCACCTATCTCATCAAGAAACAGCGTGCCCCCGCTTGCCTGTTCAAATTTTCCTATCCTTTGTTTTATAGCAGATGTAAAAGAGCCTTTTTCATGGCCAAATAATTCACTTTCTATTAGTTCTGATGGTATAGCAGCGCAATTCACTTCCACTATTGGTCCGTTAGCACGGTTACTTAATTCATGTATCCTGCGTGCTACCAGTTCTTTGCCTACACCATTATCCCCGGTCACTAGTACACGGGCTTCAGTAGGTGCCACTTTTTCTATTGTCTCTTTTATTTTTTGTATCGGTGCAGAGTCGCCTACCATATCAGCACTGCGGGATATACGCTTTCTAAGTTGCTTTGTTTCCGTTACCAGGGATTTTTTATCCATCGCGTTGCGAATGGTTATAAGCAGCCTGTTAAGGTCTGGTGGCTTCGATATAAAATCAAAAGCACCCTTTTTCACCGCATCTACAGCAGTTTCTATATTGCCATGGCCAGATATAACGATGAATGGTATGTCCGGTTTTAATTCACGTGTTTGATCCAGCACTTCAAGCCCATCCATTTTAGGCATCTTAATATCGCAAAGGATACAGTCATAATTGTTTTCTTTTATCTTCTTTATCCCTTCTGCTCCATCAGCTGCTTCATCAATCACAAAGCCTTCAAAGCTCAGAATATCAATAAGTGTTTTGCGGATCGACTTTTCATCGTCTATAATCAATATCGTTTGCGACATAGTTATTTTTTTACCTCTTTTCCTTCTTTATATTCTATGGTCTTGGTATAGTTGCCATTTTCATCATACTGTTTCCAGCTGCCATTCTTTTCATTATTCTCATATTTCCCTTCTGCCTTCAGGTTACCATTATTATGAAATTCTCTCCATTTACCCACCTTTTCGCTTTTCTTATAGTTTCCCATCTCACTCACTTTGCTATTTTCAAAATAAGTAACAGCCTCCCCGTTTATCTCGCCTTTTTCATACTCATATTCTACAGCTTTTTTGCCATTCTCAAAATACCAGGTCGATTTACCGGAATGCAGGTCATTGGTAAAAGTGCCTTCTTCCTGTTTTATAGCCGATTTATACCATTTGGTGTATTTACCTTCTTTTTTACCGTCAGAATAATAAATTTCTTCCTTTCTTGGCCCACGTAAATGATAAACCCTGCGCGGTCCTTCCAGCTTATCATTTTTGTATTGCTCTACTACATCTACACAACCCTCTTCTGTAAGTTTCATATACACACCATCTCTTTTACCATGAAGATAGGCAGCTACGATCTGGGGAGAGCCGGATGGCCAGTAATTGGTCCATACTCCTTCTTTAATGTTATTGTGCAGGTTACCCTCTTCTGCTACCACGTAATTACTGCGTATCTGCCTGAATTCCCAGCCATCGGGGTCTTTACGGATTATAGTATCCCTGTATTGCGCCTGGGCCTTATTTTGAAAAATGCCCGTTACGAACAATGCAATAAGCAGGTATTTCTGGTTCATGTACATAATTTCAGCCAATTTAATGATTAATTGTGTTTAGTTCTCCGATTAAGACAGTATTAACGTTATCAATGGTTGTATAGAGCGGCAAATTTGTCAGTACCTTGTATTTGGATGTAAATTTGTGTCTTATTAATGTAGATACATTAATTAAAACAAAAAGGATATAATTATGGCAACAGTAACTTTCCATCCTGCTAACGGCAGGGGACATGCCGACCACGGATGGCTTAACGCTCACCACTCATTCAGCTTTGCAAGCTACCACGACCCGTCAAAGGTACATTTTGGAGCACTCAGGGTATTGAATGATGATATTGTAGCGGAAGGCATGGGCTTTGGCAGGCACCCGCATGATAATATGGAAATCATTACCGTGGTGCTGGATGGTGCATTAGAGCATAAAGACAGTATGGGGCATACCGAAGCATTGCACCCTAACGAGGTACAGGTAATGAGCGCAGGTACAGGTGTAGAACATAGCGAATACAATCACAATCGTGATAAAAAGGTGAACCTGCTGCAGCTTTGGATATTCCCGAATAAAAAGAATGTGGAACCACGTTATGGGCAAACAGTATTTAATGCAGACGAGCGTATTAATACCTTGCAGCCGCTGGTTTCTCCAGTAGATAATACAGATCCGGGACTTAAGATACACCAGGATGCATGGATATACCGTACAACGTTGCAAGCAGGTAAAAGCCTTCAGCATCAATTGCATAGCAGTAACCATGGGGTATACGTGTTTATGATAAACGGGGACGCGACTGCAAACAACCAGCAATTAAAAACACGTGACGCGGCTGGTATCAGCAATACTGATACCTTAGAATTGACAGCAACTGCTGACAGTGATATATTACTGGTAGAAGTACCGATGCAATTTTAGTTGATGAACAAAGCCTCTTGTTGTATATTTATTTATAAACAAGAGGCTTTCTATTTCAATACACCTTTGTTATGGATGAGATAACTAAACACTATACTAATGGAGAAATAACCATAGCATGGAAACCCAACGTGTGCATACATTCTAAAATATGCTGGACGGGGCTATTAGAGGTTTTTGACCCCCGTAAGCGGCCCTGGATAGATATGACCAAAGCCGAAACAGACCGTATAATGCAGCAGGTGGAAAAATGTCCATCGGGAGCCTTAAGCTATTTTCATAATACAGAAACAAGTGCCGGGCAAATTCCGGAAGTGGATGTTGATACCATTATAGAAGCATCACCTAATGGGCCGTTACTGGTATATGGCAACATCACCATAAAGCACCGTAATGGTGAGGAAACCAAAAAGAACAAGGTTACGGCACTATGCCGTTGCGGAGCATCGGGCAATAAGCCATATTGCGATGGCACACATGCCAAAATAGGTTTTAAAGACGAATAGAGATTGGATATAACAGCACAAATAGAAAGACTTAAAGAACGATTACAACAACCATTACCGGGGCTGAATGCACAAAACAGGATGGCAGCAAGGGTAAGGGAAATGCCTGCGATAATACCCGGAGATGCCAAACTAAGTGCCGTATTAGCATTGCTCTTTCCACAAAATGATGAGCTGTACCTGCTGCTTATAAAACGTGTGGATGATGGCAAAGCCCACGGCGGACAAATCAGCTTTCCCGGTGGACGAAAAGATACATCAGATATAGACCTTAAAGCTACCGCACTCCGCGAAACTTATGAGGAAGTGGGTATACCTGCTAATGAGGTAGCAATACTTGGTGCACTCACACCTTTATACATACCTGTAAGCTATAACCAGGTGCAGCCGTTTGTTGGCTTCGCTGAAACGAAACCTGAATATACCCTTAGCATTAATGAAGTGCAATATGTTTTAGAAGTGCCGCTAAACAATTTCTTTGAACCCAACAGGAAAATAGTCACTCAAATAACTCCTGCTGCCTTTCCACATATTACCTTAACTGCCCCGGCATATCAATGGGAAGATGACCACCTGGTTTGGGGTGCTACAGCTATGATCATTTCAGAGCTGGAGGAATTAATCAGTTGAAACTTCCCAATTGAAATTGTCGGGTTTTGTCAGCTTCTTAAGAAGCAGCTTTAAATAAATATTCATCAAATAATCTTGTAATTGCCTACTTGTATAGGGGACAACGCAACCCCAACTTTTCATTTTGGTATTGTTGTAATAAATAACAAAATGAAATGTAGGAGCATCTAACCAAACAGCCATCTCTTCAGGAAATTTATCAAGGCAACTATTTTTTAGTATCTCAATAAGTTGATTTAATTGTTTGGTTGACAGTTGGGCTATTTGCATCTTTTTATACTTTGTTTTTGTGTCTTGTCCACCTAAAAAATGCACCTTTCCTAAAGAGTCAATTGCAATATGTATTTCAGGACAATGCCCAAAACAAGTACTCGAAGTAAATTCAAGTTTTTGAAAAGTAAGATGCTTGTCTACAAGCGCTTGCTTACTGATAAATAAATATTCAGGCTTATCATACAACTCAAACTTTGTTGGTGAATCGTTACCTGACAAGATTAGCGTATCCTCAGTTAGCTTAATGACCCTAAAATGGTATGCTATGGGCTCGTCTCTTTTCTGATAATTTCGCGGAATTTTTATTGCATCGAAAGTTCCTTCTTTAACTGTAACTTTAAAATCATTGTTTTCGTAATCTTCATTGCGGATATCTAACCTTGAAATCCCCCGGGTCATTTCAAGGTATTCTTGTTTTTCACCTATCCATGTTTTATAAATCGACACTTGCGCATTACAGCTTAAGTTCAGTAATAAGGCAAGAAAAAGAATGATGAATGACTTCATACTTTAATGTAGAAAATATTATTCAAAGCTCTGTTATACTTTTGGCATAGTGTTTGGTTTCTTTTAGCAGTGCATATGGATGGTGGTTTGATTTTACCCTAAAAACTCTACTCATGCGTTACATGCTCCTAACCGTACTGTTACTACATTTCAATTCTTATGGCATTTTAGCACAAACAGATAAACCCATAAAAAAACCAATGTTGCCGCGGGCAGAAATCGGGATCGTTTCCGGTATTTGCTTTTCTTATGATGTACCTGCATCAATCCTCGGTAATGTGAGATTGACAAGTCCGTCTTTACACCTGGCGTTTGATATGTGTTTCGATAAACATAAATCACCGCTTAGTTTCGTAATGGGTTTTAGAGCAGGCAGGGGAACAGCCGGCGGACTCGGTGTAACGGCAGGTATAAAATATGAAACTCATGGCAGCGCTACCTTTCGTACCAGCCTAACCGCAGGGCCGTGGATAGAAGGGGTTGATACCCGCGACCAGCCGGGCATTCAACCAGATATCATTGCTGAAGCATCAGCAGGCTCCTTATTATGGAACAGGTTGTACCTGGGAGTAAAATATTTCCATCCATTCGCCACCTATATATATGCTGTATATAATGGCAGTGAAACCCCATACCGGCGCCATGCACTGTTACTGGATATAAAGGTTGATCTAAGGCGCCCCGAAAAAAGCGATAATCTGTATTGATAGTTTACTCTTCATCCTCCTCATCCACCAAAAAGTCGGCAGACTTGTTTTTGCGCAGGGCTTTATCCATCCACAATAGTAATGCAGGTTGTAGTGTAAGGTTAGTAACCATAGCCAATAGCAATGTAAGGGAAGTGAGGTAACCCAATGATTTGGTACCATCAAACTGCGATAAGGCGAATACACCGAAACCTGCTATCAGGATGAGTGAAGTGTATATGATACTAAGGCCGGTATCATGTATAGTGCGTTTTACAGTTACAGCAATATCATCATCATGACGGGCAAGCTCCTGTTTGAAGTTGACGAGGAAACGGATAGTAACATCTATTGTAATACCCAAAGCCACGCTAAACACCAGTACAGTAGAAGGCTTAATAGGTATGCCTACCCAGCCCATAATGCCTGCAGTTATCAGCAACGGCACAATATTGATGACCATAGATATCAGCAATATCCTCCACGAGCGGAAGAGCGCTATCATACAGCCAAATATCATAATAAAAGCCAGTATCAGGCTATCGCGCAGGCTGTTGATGATAAACTTACTGCCTTCTAAGAAAACGATGCTGGTACCGGTAAACGTTACATTGTATTTAGCTGTATCAAATATCTCTAAAGTTTTAGGACGTATGCTATCTAATAAAACCGGTAAGCGCTTAGAGCCTACATCTGCCATATTAATGCTGATGCGTGTCTTTTGCTTCGTACTATCCATAAAAGATAACAACAGCTTATTAAACATGCTTTTCTTATCGCCTTTAGCAGTAAGGTAAGGCTGTATAAAAGCACCGTCAAACATATTTGGCACACCGTAGCTGCTGCTATCGCCATCATAGTACGCTTGTCTTGCAAACTTGATGCCTTCTGTTACAGATAATGCATGTCCTATTTCCGGAAACTGCTTCAGGTAGGTAGTCAGCTCATCCATTTTTTGCAATACAGGTAATGCTACGGCCCCACGTTTCTTTTTAGTATCTATTACTATTTCCAAAGGCATCACGCCGCGGAAATTCTTTTCAAAGAATTTAAGGTCCTGGTACACTTTGGCTTCTTTAGGTAAGTCGTCAACAATATGCCCTACACTGTTGAGCCTCAAAATACCAATAACGGAAAAAACACAGACAGCGATAGTAATCACATATATGGTAACCCTGTGCCCAAATACCCAGGTAGTGAGTGTGCTCAGTAAACGGTTCATCCAGCCGCTATCCAGGTAATTGGTATGCTTGGCCTTAGGCGGTGGTAAAAAGCTAAATAGAGCAGGAATGAAGACCAGCGATATCACGAATATCGCCATGATATTGATGCCTGCTACCAAACCAAATTCTTTAAGTATAGCGCTTTTAGTAAAGTAGAATACACCAAAACCTATTGCTGCTGTAAGGTTGGTAAATAAGGTTACAATACCCATTCTGTCTACCATGCGCAGCAGGCCTTTAGCCTTGTTACCATGCTTATTATATTCCGAATGGTATTTATTGAGCAGGTACACACAGTTAGGTATACCTATCACCACTATCAGTGGCGGTATCAATGCTGTAAGTAGTGTTATTTTATACCCTAACAATACTATCGTGCCCAGCGACCATACCACACCCACTGCCACTACCAGCATAGAGGCCAGCACTACTGCAAACGAGCGGAAGAACAGCGCCAGTATCACAGCCGTAAGTATGAAGGACATGATAAGAAACAGCCTCATTTCACTCTGCACTTGTGCTGCCATCATGGTACGTATCAATGGCAGGCCGGAGTAGTGCATATCTGTGTTATACTTTTTACCAAAAGCATCAGAAAGTGCTACTATCTCATTTACTACATCTTTACGGTTTTTAGAGTTCAATACCTGCTTATCTATACGCAAAGCCATCAGGTAAGCATTACTATCCGCATTGTATAAAAAGCCACGATAAAAAGGCAGGTTATAAAATGCAGCTTTTACGTCTGCTACATTCGCTGCACCATTATCAGGTACCAGTTTCACTACTTTAAGCTGTCCAGTAACTGTATCTTTTACAAGGTTAACTGCACCGGGAATGCTCAGTACATTTTCAACAGCTTTTACCTTTTCCAGCTGGTGCACTAAGGCAGCATAGTCATTAAAAAAGCCCTGTTCGAAAAATTTATCGGTTTTGATACCAATGACCATCAGGTTGCCATCCTCGCCAAATTGTTTGCGAAAGGTTTGATAATCAATGTATTTGGGGTTATCTGTTGGGATGGCGTTGGTAAACTCATAACTCAGTTGCACTTTACTGGCATGGTAGCCCATAAAAGCAGTTGCTGCAAGCAGCAAAATGAGTAAGGCAATACGGAACTTTATAATAAAAGCGGCTACGCTATGCCACATGTGCTACTGATTAATGATGAGGGCTCAAAAGTAGCAAATATGAAGGTATTAAGCTGTTAAAGGTTTAGAGGCTATTTGATAATAGTATAATATGATTTTACCGGGCTGGGCATAGAATCCGGCACCTGCTGTAGCTTGTTACCATTATAATACAGGGAGTCTAATATAGCTACACATGTTCCCATGTGAATGTAGTACACAAGGATATCCCGGTCTTTACCATCCCAGATAAATATCATTTTTTTGCAGCTATCAGCAGTACTTTGCAATGGCAGGTAAGAAAAACCAATTGCATACCCGTACAGCTTATTATTAGCGGATAGTTGGTTATAACTTACCACAGGTGTCTGAAGCGTACAGTTTCTTGTTATAGCAAGGTTATTCAGTTTATCAGGGTTTTGAATAAAGTAATCTTTGCCTGTAGCTTTATCTATAATACGCAAAGCGGGCATTTCTGCTACAGGTGGCGGGTCTCCGCAGGGATTGACATAAGTTTTTTGCTTAACCTCGCAGGCACTATGGGCTGATAATAAGACTACTAACAGAATGCAGGCATAGCGATTCATAAAATAAGGTTTTAGGTGTTATTTAATGACTATTCGTCGTCCATCAAGATAAACTTATCGGCGTCATTAAGAAACGGCAGTTGATTACGTGTATCATCCAGCAATTGCTTTTCCAGTGTAACCGTGTGCGTAGCAACACCACCCTGTGATTGCCATATTACTTCCCCAAGGGGCCCAAAAACACTGCTTTCACCAATATAGTGGTGTCCTTTGCCATCAGTACCTACACGGTTCACCCCCACTACATAGCTCATATTTTCTATGGCTCTTGCCTGTAAAAGCGTACGCCAGGCCAGGCTACGTTTTTCCGGCCAGTTGGCTACATATATCAGTACATCATAATCTGCATTCAAATTGCGTGCCCAAACCGGAAAACGCAGGTCATAGCATACCAAGGGGCATATTTTAAAGCCCTTTACACTGGTAATTAAACGTTTAGTGCCAGGTGTATAGTGGTTATCCTCATCTGCATAGCCAAACAAATGCCGCTTATCATAATAACCTATGCTACCGTCAGGTTGCACCCAAAGCAGCCTGTTATAATAATTGCCATCATGTTCAATAATAACACTGCCTGTAAGTATACACCTGTGCTGGCTTGCTATTGCCTTCATCCAGTTTACCGTTTGGCCATCCATGGTTTCTGCAAGCCTTTCCGGTGCCATGCTGAACCCTGTAGAGAACATTTCGGGCAGCACCACTATCTCTTTCTTATCCGTAATGCCAGCGATAGCCGATTCATATTGTTTTAAATTAGCTTCTTTATCTTCCCAAATAATATCGGGCTGTACTAATGTAATATTGAGTTGTGCTGGCATTATATTAGAATGATAAAAAGAGAATTACAATATTTTGAATATTTTTGAACTATTGCAAACTATATACAAAGGTTATGAAAAAAATATTATTCCTGTTATTGCTAATATCACCTGTCATCGCCTATTGCGGAGATAAAAATTCTATTTCAGGTTCATGGAAAGAAGTTTCACGTAAGAAAGGCAGTTCTGAAGCAATAAGCTATACCGACACCATTATGATCAAATTTTTGGTGGGCAATGAATACGTTTGGCAAAAAGCCGGCGGGTTTATATACAAAGGCACTTATAAAATTGAAAGTAATGGCCTGGATATGGGCTCCCGCTATTTTACCATTGTAGACCGCAAGAGCAACAGGCTGGTATTAAAGGATGATGCAGGTACGTATGAGTTTGTTCCATACACGGAAATGACACCTGATAATCGCCCTAAGCCGGCAGAAACATTTGCCCCGGTTAACAGCATACAACAAATGGCAGGTCACTGGTCTGTTTATAAAGCAACCAGCGATACGAAAAGGGAATCCATTGACTACACCCGCCAGTTAAAAATGATAGATATACTACCTGCAGAAAAAGATGGCAAATGGGGCAATTTTTATTCGCGTCGCGATGCAGACAATGCACCATCATGGGTAGTGAAAAGCTATAGCAACCAAACTATTTATTGCGAAGGCAAAGACAACCGCCAGTTCAAAGTGTTGAAATGCCAGAACAATGACCTTATTATGCAAGAAGATGGTACTACGTATTTCTTCAGGCAGTTTAAATAGCAGAAGATATTATTAAAAGTAAAGCCCGTGTTCAGAACACGGGCTTTACTTTTTTAGATTACTTCAATCTCAATAAATAATATTTCATCACTGCCTTATCTCTTGTAGCAGGGTTTAGAAAATCAGGTGTCAATTCGCTCACTTTAAAGTAATCGCCGTTCTGCACCATATCATATGCAGTATGCTGCTCTTCCAGTGATGTCAGGCCCTCAGGTGATGTCAATACATACTTACCTGGTATCATACCAGATGAATCTTCTTTAATAAGTTTATTTGCATAAAAGTGCATTGAGTTTAGCGGGTGGTCCAGCTTATAAACTACCAGTCCATTTGCAGGCACATCATGCTGCTTTATGTAATTGCCTACTACTGTACCTAACTGGTATTTCAGCAATTGATAATAAAAATGATGGGTCATAAAAACGTTAGCTATCATAATAGCAGCTACGCTTACCCAGAAGAATTTTGTTTTGATCTTTTTATTTATGGCTACTACCAGCCATAATATCAATGCTGCGGTCCATAAACCCAGCATCAAATTATTACCGGGGAAAACAAATACTATGGTCAGCAATGCTGCAACCAATATCAAAGCTGATGCAACCAACTGCACTGGCTTCATTACTTTATACAACCCGGCATATCTGCCTTCGGCAAAATCGGCTATTAACTTAGCCACCATCAATGCTGCCAGCGGAAACACTACGAATATATAATGTGGTAATTGGTATTTAGACGAGCCGAGTGCACAGTATGCTAGCACAAAACCACCTGTGGTTATAAACTCCTGGTTAGGTCTTAATTTAAATCGCTGCTTCACAACTTCTGCAAGGCGCATAGCCAATGCAGGTACAAATAAGAACATCCAGGGCAGAAAGGCCCAGAACATGCCAACAAATAAAAATTCAAAGGTCATTCCATTGTTCCATGGACTTTCCCCTGTTATCCTCCCAAAGCTCTGCGACCAGTAAAAGAAACGCAAGCCTGAAACATGTGTCAAATCATTTACTGTTTTTTCAGGATGCATATCAAACTGCTGATATAATCCTATACTCATGGGTATAAGGAAAATAGCTATCAGTATTACATCTATAATATGGTATGGGCTGAAGAGTCTTTTCCAGTCACGTTTTAATATCCAGTCACTTCCAAAACAAAATATAGGCACCATTAATGCTATAGGCCCTTTGGTCATCATACCTGCAGCTATTGCAGCTGTACCACCTAATACATAATACCATCGCCGCTTTATCTCACATTCCTTTATCATCCAGATAGCAGTTATTACACAACTCATAAGGATAGTATCCGTTCGCACATCATTGGTCATTAAAAACATACCCTGGGAGGTACCTAATATCAACGCTGCCATACGGCCTGCTGCATCGTTATATAATAACCTGCCTAGCCTGTACACCGCATACATAGCCCATATGGCAAACAGGATGGATGGAAATTTATACCCCATGTCATTTACACCAAACACCTTCATGCTCAGTGAACTTACCCAAAAAAGCATGGGCGGTTTGTCCAGGTAATCAGCACCCCTGTCATATAAATGCAGGTAATCGCCGCTTTGCATCATCTCCCTGCTTATCTCACCATATTGTGTGGCGTCTATATCCATCAGATCTATGCGTACCGCAGAAAGATGTAATATGGTAAGCAGTATAAATACCCAATTTGGAATCTTTGGCATGTAAGGAATTTTCCTTGTGCAAAATTAATCGCAATTTTATCGAATGTTGCATCTACAGCATTTTACTTTCGATCTGGCTTTTCAATACCCTTTTACCATTGCTAAAGGCACCAAAACGCACCAGCCTACACTTGTAGTATCACTGGGCATGAGGCAGTTACGCGGGTTTGGCGAGGCACCCGCTATACATTATTATAATGTGACGGTGCCGGATATGGTAGCACAGTTAGAAGCTAAAAAGGGTATGATCGAACGTTACGCCCTTACTGACCCCCAACGCTACTGGCATTTTCTGCATCATTTATTACCGGGCCAAAACTTCCTGATAGCCGCATTAGATATTGCAGGCTGGGATCTATTTTCCCAATTGCGCGGGCAACCATTATATCATTTACTGGGCCTTAAATGGCGCGCACCCCTTACCGACTATACTTTAGGAATAGATACACCGGAAGTAATGGTTGCTAAACTAAAAGCACATCCATGGCCGTTATATAAAATTAAAATGCGCAGCCCCAATGATATAGACCTTATTAAGGCCCTGCGTGCGCATACTGATGCTCCTTTCCGTATTGACGCTAATGAGGCCTTTAGTTTTGAAGATGCTAAAAAACTGATACCCGAACTTCATGCATTAGGTGTGCAAATTATAGAACAGCCATTGGCTAAAACCGAATGGGATGCAATGAAAGAACTAAAAGCCATGAGTACTGTTCCATTGTTTGCTGATGAAAGCTGTGTGGAGGAGAAGGATGTGCAGCAATGTGCGGAAGGTTTTCATGGTATTAATATAAAACTAACCAAATGCGGGGGTATCACCCCGGCATTGCGTATGATAACAGAAGCTAAAAAACTGGGGTTAAAGGTAATGGTAGGTTGTATGAATGAGAGCACTATTGGCAGTGCGGCGATAGCCCACCTGATGCCTTTACTGGATGAAGTAGATGCAGACGGGCCTATGTTACTGAAAGAAGATATTGCCGATGGGCTATCGTACGAAGACGGTGTTATAAAAATTCGAAATACCCCGGGGCTCGGTACCAGGTTTAGAGGAGATAAATTTGAAACGAAATAAAATAAATATAGCTTACAGCCTATTTAGTACCCATGCAGATACTGCAAAACATATCGCTAAAACCATACAATACCTTCGGCATAGATATGCCTGCAGAGTATTTTGTGGAGGTAACAGATGAAACGCTCTTCATCCCCTTTCTCGATGATACAGAACTCCCAAAGGAAAAACGTGTATTGGGTGGGGGTAGTAATATACTGCTTACCAAACCGGTAAAAGGTCTTACTATTCATAATAAGATAAAGGGCATTTTTAAGGTAAAAGAAGATGAAGAACATGTTTGGGTAAGGGCCGGTGCAGGGGAGTTGTGGCACGACCTGGTAATGTATGCTATAGACAATAATTTAGGAGGTATAGAAAACCTTGCCTTAATACCCGGTACCGTTGGCGCAGCACCTATACAAAATATTGGTGCGTATGGTGTAGAGGTTAAAGAGACCATAGACAATATCAATGCCTGGCATTGGGAATCCAGGAACTTCTTCCCTTATTACAATAGCGAATGTGCATTTGGCTATCGTGATAGCATTTTTAAGCATCAGCTTAAGGATAAGGTCTTTATTACTTCCGTTACCTTTCGGCTTAACAAACAGCATAAGCTCAATACCAGCTATGGCGCAATAGAACAAGAGTTGGAAAAAATGAAAGTGACCACACCTGATATCAAATCAATAGCAAATGCTGTAATAGCCATACGCAGCAGCAAACTGCCCGACCCGAAAAAGATAGGCAATGCAGGCAGTTTTTTTAAGAATCCAACTATTTCTAAAGACCAATATAATACCCTGAAAGAAACACACCACGGCATCCCCTCTTATCCTGTAGATAATGATACTGTAAAAGTACCAGCGGGTTGGCTGATAGAGCAATGTGGCTGGAAGGGATTTCGTGCAGGCGATACCGGGGTACATGAAAAGCAAGCATTGGTGCTCGTAAATTATGCTAACGCCTCAGGAAAAGCTATCTGGGATCTATCCGGTAATATCCTTAAAACCGTACACGATAAATTTGGCATTGACCTGGAAAGAGAAGTGCAAGTTTGGTAATTGCTAAGCTTTTTTAACCAGCGGTAAGCTTATGAAGAAAGTCGTACCTATACCTTCTTCGGTCTCAAACCATATCATACCCTTCCAGAACTCTATGATCTTTCTTGTCATAGCTAAGCCTAAACCAGTACCTGATGATTTGGTAGTGAAATAAGGCTTGAATATTTTATCTCGTATCTCTTCTTCAATACCGGTACCATCATCTTGTATTGCGATGATAACCTTATCTTCTTCGCAACTAACAGATGCAGTGACCTTGCCCGTTCTTTCGTCGGGCATGGCTTGTATGGCGTTTACAATTAGGTTGGTGCATACCCGCATCAGTTGATTCCTGTCTGCATATACAAACAATGGCTCTTTATATTTTTGTGCGCACACTTTTACTTTTTGCTCATCAAGATATAATTCAGCTGCCTTCTCCAGTAGTTCGTTTACTTCTATCATCTCCGGCTTTGCCTCCGGCATCTTGGCAAAGTTTGAAAACTCTGATGCTATATAAGACAAGCTGTCTATTTGCTCAATTAATGATTCTGCAACCTTACCTGTAAGCTCTGCAACATTATCATAATTATTTCTCAATGCCTGTTGCAGGTATTGTATGTTGAGCTTCATTGGTGTTAATGGATTCTTTATCTCGTGTGCTACCTGCTGCGCCATTTCCCGCCATGCACTTTCTCTTTCGCTTTGAGCAAGCAGTATCGCATTCTCCTCTACATTCTTCACCATTTTATTATACTCCTTTATCAGTAGGCCAATCTCATCATCATAAGGCCAGTCAACGAGTTCATTTTTACTAAGGCTTAGCTTTTCAAACCGTTCTATCACAATATTAAAACTGCGGGTTATCCACCGCGTTATAAATACCGTGAGCAAACCTGATAGCAAAAAGATAAATGCATACAGGTTTATCAAGGCTACAAGTATATTGGATATCTGATAGCTTAATTCTTTTTGTGATGAGAAGTAGGGAATATTAATATAGCCTAACGCATTGCCATCTTCATCCCTCAATGGCACATAGCTGGATAAATAGGAGAGATTACCGACCTTCTCATTTTGCACTAACAGGGAGGTCTTTTTTACTGAAAGATCATAATACGCGTCTTGCCGCATTATGCGTGCCAATAGCGAACGGTCATAAATATTATCCTGCGAGGTAACATTTAGTAAACCACTGCCTCTATATATATTGATGTCAATTTTTTGTGCGTTGGATAGCCCGGCAATAAAATATTTGAATTGCGGTGTGTTTACAGCTTTATTAAAAGAGGTGATGTTTGTAAGTCCATTTTGCCTATCCAGGTATTGCATGGTAGCACGCTCTACATTTTGTATCACTACCAGAATTTTTCTTTTGTTGCTCTGGTCGTACTCTACCCTGAAGTAGATAATTGTAACTATACCTATGATCAAAAATGATATCAATACAATACCCAGCATTGAGAAGTGTATACGCCTTCGCAATGTAAAACTGATGAACTTGCCACTGTTTTTAGGCATGATCATATAAGACAACGCAGACCTATAAATCACTATCAGTATAGCAGTTACTACCTGTATACCAAAAAGGTAAGAGAAGAGCGTTATAAGTTCGAGCCAGGTATTTGTTTTATGTACTACAATTACTGTTTTGTTCTTGTCTTTATACCATAATTCGGAATACCCTTCTTTATTGTAAAAAATATATTGGCTTTTTTGTTTGCCATCTATAAATACCGGGAAAGCATAATCATTTGTCTGGGTCAGCAGTTTACGGTTTACATATATACCGTAAGAATAACCTGCTGTATTTTCATTTCCTCTTATATTCTTGGGTTGTAATAATTCGGGGTATACGGTTTCACCTGTAGATTCTTTAATGGCCAGGTCAATAAAAACATATCCTATTCTGCGGTTATCGTTTATAGGTATTGCAGCAAGGTAGTAATGCCCGTCCTGCGCATTGTCTTTATAATATAAATTAGTATCTGCGGTTGGTATAGATCTATCTACTTGTTTCCAGAGGTCTATATAATTTATGGTGTCGTTATTATAAAGGCTTCTCCCTTTTTCATCAAAGATGTAAACATATGCCTGGTATTTATTTAACTGGCCTCCCAGGTACAGTACTTCAAACCGTTCGCTTAGTTGCCGTCTTGTTTCTTTAGTCGGATTTTCAATAAATGCTTTGATAGCCCTGTCTCCCTGTATGCTTTGCGATATATTTTTGAAACTGAAATCATCCTCTGTGGCAAAATCGCGGGGTTGTACTATATCTTCTGCAAAACGAGCCCTGGTACGTGTTTCTTTTATATCATTGAAGTAATAGAGTATCCATGTACAGAATGCGCAAACAAAGAACGCCCAGAATATCATATGCGGCGCAAGTATGTCGTGGCTATAGGTCAGTTTTTTAACATCCAGCAGTATAATGAAAAGTAATAGCCATGCCAGCATAAAATAAGACATGCCCCCGGTATAAGATTTATTGCTCACTAACGTGATAAGTAAACCCAAAATAGCAAGCAATAGGTATTTCATCCACTTATTGGCTATAAATAAGGACAATGCAGAATTAAGCATGTAAACGAACAGGCAGCAACCAATGGTAATAATGCCAATAGTTACCAGCCCAAATATGGTATACTTATTTATGGAGTAAAAATGGCTGACATCAAAAGAAATGGCCGAATCTATTACCAGGCTGCCGATAATATTAATAAACCAAAATGCGCAAATAAGAATAGTAAGGGAGCATACTAAAGTAGCTGCGAGTTTTAGCGGCTTACTCCATTTGGTTACGTCAATGGCAAGAAATGAAGCATTGCCCAGCAGGTAAGACACTATCCACAAAAAGCATAGAGCATTCAGCAACAAATCGCCTAAGGAAGGATGTAACGCGCTGGTAGCATAGAGACTGGATGAGAATATTGGTAACTGCTGCAGGTGGAAGGGTAAGCCGAATTTATATGTAAGTATCCTGACACCAATAACCAAGGCTAGCGTCATCGCAAAGCCTATAAAAGGGGAACGCTTCCGTGATATGGTAACACTAATGAGTTGAAGCCATACAATAGTTGCAAGTAATGCGGCCAATAACAAACCAATCATCAAGACATCGGGTATCCATCCTGCAATTGCAGCTTCATTAAACTTGAGATAAAAAATAGTTTTGCCATTTATATCGGCGATAGCATAACCACCTTTAACAGCGTTGGGTGAAATGCGGGTTTCTATCGGTATGTGTTCACCTGCTTCAAAGCGCGACTTCAGGTATTTGTTTTCGAAAGGATATTGAATGAGGACAGGGAACAGCACTGTAAGCTGGGAACCACGCGGAAGATAATCAGCTGAAAAGCATTTTTGTACAAATACTCCCCGTTCGTTAAAAACGAGTCTATTATCACCGGTATCAGCACAGGCGACTAATGTTTTATTATTATTCCAAAATATTAAATTACCCTTACGATAAGCATATATCCCATACGGCAGGTCTATCAATTCTTTTACATCGTAATCTGCAAGCCTTTCAGAAAATATCTTTTGAATCAGCTCTTTATCATCAATGATCTTTTGAACTTCGTTTTCTTTATGCCATAGATCGTCCTTAACGGATTTTGCCATGGCAGCCGGCTGCATGTCATAATTCCGCGTTGTAAACCAATAAGCCGCAAAGCTCCAGAATAATATACTGAGCAATAACCAGCCTAGATATGGATAACGCCTTAGCATTTATTGTCTTTCCTGCTCTTTAGCTTTGTTCCATAATGCATCCATCTCTTCCAGTGTCATATCGTGCAATACTTTTCCCTGTAAAGATGCCATAGTTTCTATATGCTGAAAACGGCGAATGAACTTTTTGTTCGTTTTATCCAAAGCCATTTCGGGATCAACATTTGCAAATCGCGCATAGTTTACAAGGGCAAATAGTACATCGCCCATTTCTTCTTCTATCTTCTCTTGTTTGCCTTCATTTACTGCCTCGTACAATTCATTGATTTCCTCATCTACTTTTTCCTTTACCTGTTCTATATTATCCCATTCAAACCCTACTTGTTTTGTTTTATCCTGTAGCCTTAATGCTTTGATAATGGCAGGTAAAGATGGCGGTACACCGCTTAATATAGATTTCTTACCTTCCTTTAGTTTTAGCTTTTCCCAGTTTTCTTTTACCTGCTCTTCGTCATTAACCACTACACTGCTATATATATGCGGATGGCGATGCACTAATTTGTTGCATACACCTTCTATCACGTCTTCTAAGGTAAATTGGTTTTGCTCTGCACCTATCTTACTATAAAATACAATATGCAGTAGTAAATCGCCCAGCTCTTCTTTTACACCCTGCCAATCATTATCAGTTATAGCATCAGCCAGCTCATATGTTTCTTCTATTGTCTGCGGTCGCAGGGTTTGTATCGTCTGCTTTTTATCCCAGGGGCAATTATCCCTGAGCTCATCCATTATTGTTCTAAGCCTTTCTAAAGATTTGGAGTATTCCATTGCTGTTTATCTAATCGGTTAAGGTGTTATTCTCCCCATTTATAACTTCCGGTTTCTATTCCTGCTAATTGAAGCACCCTGTCTACCACAGTTGCAGCAACCTCTTCAATAGTTTGAGGCCTGCTGTAAAAAGACGGTGTTGCAGGACAAATGATGCCGCCTGCTTCTGTTACCATTGTCATATTTTTCAGATGAATGAGGTTGTAAGGTGTTTCGCGTACCACACAAATGAGCTTACGTCTTTCTTTCAGCATTACATCTGCCGCACGGGTTACAAGATCGTTACTAATGCCACCGGCTATTCTTCCTAAAGTTCCCATGCTGCAGGGGCAGATAATAAGCGCATTATAAGATGCACTGCCTGAAGCTATAGGTGACATAAAATCGTTCTTATCCCAAATTTTGAAAGGGATATCCGCATAACTCTTATCGCCAATTTCATGTTCCCATACTGTACGTGCATTATCACTCCATACAATACCTATTTCAGTTAGTTGTTTTTGAAACTGTTGTAATTTTTGCAGCAGTACTTTGGCATATACAGAGCCGCTGGCACCTGTTACCGCAACGGCTATTTTCATATTGGTATATTATATATAATTATCACAAGATATTAACAAAGCTACATGGAAATAATCGTAATTTAGCCCTATCAAAATACAGCTATTATAATGAAACGTGTATTGTTATTATTTATCGCCCTGCTGAGTATAACTGCTGTAAAAGCTGACGATAAAAAGAAGGCTGAAGCCAAGCCAAAATCGGGCAAAGAGATTGAATGGCTAACCTTTGAAGAAGCTCAAAAGCGTATGAAGGTAGAACCCCGCAAAGTATGGATAGATGTATATACTGACTGGTGCGGCTGGTGCAAGGTGCTGGATAAAAAAGTGTTTACCAATCCTGATGTTATCAATTACATGAATACTAAGTATTATGCTATAAAATTCAATGCAGAAAGAAGGGATAGTATAGATTTTGCAGGCAAGAGATGGGGGTTTATGCCGGAGTATAAAGCCAATAACCTGGCAGTGCAGCTCATGAACGGCCAAATGTCGTTCCCTACAACTATTATCATGACTGAAAATTTCCAAAACCCATCGGCCATACCCGGTTACCACGCCGTACCCGAAATGGAGGGTTTTATGAAATACCTGGCAGAAGATATTTACAAGACAGTGAAGTATGAAGATTATGCAAAGACATTCAAACCTCAATGGAAAGATTTGAGTGACCCAGGTGAAGCACCTGCACCACATAGCAATTAAGCCTGCTCCTGCTCAACGATATATTTCATATCGCTATTATAGTATTTACAAACTTCCGTAAGCCCGCAGCGTTCACATTTTGGCCTGCGGGCTACACATATGTAGCGGCCATGCAATATCAGCCAGTGGTGCGCAATATGCACCAGCTCTTCCGGCATATTAGCTATCAGCTGCTTTTCTGCCTGTAATACGTTCTTTGCATTAGTAGTAAGCCCTATGCGCGCAGATACTCTGAATACATGAGTGTCTACAGCCATATTGGGCTGATCATAGATAACCGAAGTAATAACATTTGCTGTTTTACGGCCTACACCCGGCAACTTCACCAGTTCCTCCACTGTATCGGGCACTTCACCTTTAAAATCATCTACCAGCATCTTTGCCATACCTAAAAGATGCCTGCTCTTATTATTAGCAAAGGTAACGCTGCGTATCAACGGTTCAATATCTTCAAATTCAGCTTTTGCCAGCATTTCCGCTGTGGGAAACTCTTTGAATATTGCAGGTGTTACTATATTCACCCGCTTATCGGTACACTGTGCTGATAATATAACGGCCACAAGTAACTGGTACGGATTTTCATAATTCAGCTCCGTTTCCGCTTCCGGCATGTTTTTCTGAAACCAGTCTATAACATATGCATACCGCTCTTTCTTGGTCATGTGTGATCGTTTTAACCGCGATTGCTAAAATACTAAAGCCGTTCATCATTACTGACAAACGGCCCTGTATAACTATCAAATATTATTTAGTGTCCGGCTCAAACTCTAATACAGCAGAGTTCATACAGAACCTTTTATATGTTGGCGGCGGGCCATCGTCAAATATATGACCGAGGTGCGAATCGCAACGCCCACAGGTAACTTCTGTACGCTGCATACCGTGTGTATTGTCAGGTATATAGTTTACACTATTAGGTTTTATTGTTTCATAGAAGCTAGGCCACCCACAACTACTGGCAAATTTTGCATCAGACCTGAACAAAGGGTTGCCGCAAACTGCGCAGTAATACATGCCCCTGTCATTGGTTTTGTAATACTTGCCTGTAAATGCCCATTCCGTATTTGCCTCACGGCCAATAGCGTACACATCTTTAGGCAATATCTTTTTCCACTCCTCGTTGCTTACGTTCAGTTTTTCGGCAGCTGTACGCGAATAGTAAGGATTATTTTTATGTTCTTCACTCATAGCTTTTGTGTTTTGTGCGTTATTGCAACTGCTGCTTAAGAGCATGCTAACAGCGAGTATAATATTCAAATACCTCATAATTTACATCAGTATGGCTACATAAACGATGCCAGCAGGTTATCGGTTTTTCCTGATAGTGTAAAGTTCGGGATTTAACAATTAGCTAAATGTCGCATAGGCTACACATTACACTACTACCACTTCATGATAATCATCAGCCACTAAATACCGTTGTGCCAATATCTGCAATTCCTTCGGAGTTATGGTTTTATAGATGTTTATATTACGGTGAAAATGCTCAATGGTCATATCATTCAATATCAGGCTACGCCAGCGCTGAAGTATAGAGAACGGACCATCAAGATCACCCAAAAGATTACCCAGCAGATAGTTCTTAACCAAAAGCAATTCTTCATCATCCACTAACTCTTCCTGCAGCGTTTTCATTTCTTTATATATCTCTTGTATAGCAGGTATTATTACATCCTTACCTACTTCAGTATGTATGGTATAAGCCCCGCCATTACTAAATGGCGACATAGAACTGTAGATACCATAAGTGTATCCTTTCTCTTCACGAATATTGCTCATTAAACGGGAGCCAAAGTAGCCACCAAATAATGTGTTAAGCACTACCATTGGTGCAAAGTCAGGATGCTGGCGGTTAGGGAATAAACGGCCTATACGTATTGCACCCTGTACGCCATTAGGATCATTCAGAATATCTATTTTTTTATCCGCTGCAGTATTAACTGCAAATACCGTTTCGGGTTGGGTAGTTACTGTTACAGATATTTTGCCAAATACCTCATCCAATGCCTTAACATCTGCTGCAGATATCTTACCTGCCATAAATATCTTAGCGCCACCTAAGTCATAGTGCTTTTTATAGAAAGCCAGCAAGTCTTCTCTTGTAAGCGCAGTAATGGTTTCTTTTTGAGTAAACCTGCCATAAGGATGCTCATCGCCAAACAGTACAGCATCTATCTTTTGATTGGCTACAAAATCGCATTGGCGAAGACTTACCAATAATCGTTGTATTGCGTTCTGGGTATAGATGTTCATTTCTTCCTGCGGGAAGATGGCATCTGTTAATACCTCAAATACAATGGGCAATAACTTAGGTAAGTGCTTCGTGAGTGCATACAAAGAAACAGAACTGTAATCATTGCTCGGGTTCACCTTAAGTGTAGCACCATAAAACTCCAGGGCTTCATTTATCTGCTGCGCTGTACGGGTAGAAGTACCATTCTTCATCAACCCCGCAACCGCCTGCGATACTGCCTGCTTTTGTTCATACCATAAACCGGCAGGAAACACCCAATCTATCTCTACAACATCCTGTACACCTGCATTCAGCCAGTATAATGGTAAGCCATTACTAAGCTGTTGCTCAGATATGGGCGGCAATACGTAGTCAAACTCAATGGCAGAGTGTATAGGCGGAGCTATATTTCTATCTAATGTCATTCTCTTTTATCTTAGTCTTTAATAAATAATGCACGCAGCTCGCCTGCATCTTCTGCCTTCATTCTGCCGCCTAAAACCAGGCGCAGTTGCCTGCGGCGTAAAGCACCTTCATACATTTTATGCTCATGCTCGGTTTGAGGCTCTATCAGCGGCACTTTACGAGGGCGGCCATTAGGATCAAGCGCTACAAAAGTCAGGTATGCTTCGTTGGTCAGATACTTGTATTGAGCTGAAAGGTCCTCACCCCAAACACGCAGGTACACTTCCATAGAAGTATTGAAGGAGCGGGTAAGCTTGGCTTCTATTGTTAACAGGTTACCCAGTTTTATTGGGTTATTGAATGATACATTATCTACAGAAGCTGTAACTACAGGGCAGTTGCAATGTTTTTGGGCTGCAATAGCTGCTGCTATATCCATCCAGTGCATCAACCGACCACCCATGAGGTTGCCCAGTGTATTAGTGTCATTTGGCAATACCAGTTCTGACATGATAACATGTGTGTCCTGGGGTACTTTTGATTGCATACGCTTGTTTTATCCTCAATAAAGATAAATGTATTAATGTTTACCGCTTGTATTAAAAATAACACCAATAGTATACCACCTGCAGGGTAATGGCACGGTACCTATTTCACGATATTGTGTGTCCAGTATATTGTTTACATCTGCGTATATATTCCACTTACCTAATCCATAGCTTACACGGGCATCCATGAGTGTATAATCATTTGCATTAATACGGTACAGGTAGCGCCCGTTTACATTTATTTGAAGTTTATTAAAATATACGGTTCTGATACCTGCAGTAAATTGATGCCTGAGGGCCTCAATGGCATATTTAGAGGTTTCTGCAGATGGTAGCATAATATCCTGGTTCAGGTAAGTGTAACCTGCATTCAACAAAATCTTGTAAACATCTCGTAAACCCATTTCTTCGCTAAGCTTGTAAGTAAGATTACCCGTAATACCTTGTGTGTTTATGGATTGGAAATTACGTGGCTGCCATGGGCTTGCGGCTTTCTCCCTTACCCAATCAATAAAGTTGGTGGTATGCCTGTAAAAATATGCCCCCTGCAATATCAAATAACGTGTGTGGTATTGCAAGCCGCCTTCTGCATAACTCGCCTGTTCAGGTTTTAGATAAGGATTGCCAATATTAGTTGGTCCTTTGTAAAACAGGTCTGTGTAAGTGGGTAAACGCTGTCCCATAGCAGCGTTAGCATATATCTTCCATTTAGGCATGAACTGGTAACCTGCATTTACACCGGGAAACAACTGAAAGCCATAATCACTATTGTAGTTACCATATGCTCCGGCACCTGCATTCAGTTTAGATGAGAAATAGTGTTTGTATTCTGCATATATGCCTGTGTTATCCCGGTTGCTCTTACCAAGGTTAGTACTGTTGATGCTTTCGTTCCTGTATTCTGCGCCAAGACCGATAGTACCCTTATGCAACTGTAGGGTACCCTGAAGTTCCCCGGTTATTACATTGGTTTCGTGAATATTATGATAGTACGATGGGTTTTGACGAACGAATATATAATCATCATTATTGTAACGATAGCTGATGCGCGGCCGTATCATTAATTTGCTGTTAGGTGTGCAGGTATATGCTATACTACCTAATACAGTCTGAACCGTTTCTTTAGATTCTGCATCTTTTGGTGCACTATAATATCCGTTAGCACCAAAACTGTTATTGATATAACCGCCCATTGCTTCTATCCTGTTCTTTGAGTTAATCTCAATCCTATTTTGATAAAACAGGCGATAGGCATTGTATGCTGTATTATGCCTGTAACCATTTCCCTCATCATGAGCTATAGAAAAAGTATGGCCCTGGTTCTTACCTGCTAAAGTACCTGAAGCCTGCGCACCCCAGCCATAGTAAATATCACCGGTTGCAGTATCTGTATTTAAACCACTGCCTGCATATACTTGAGCACTTAACTCATTTTGAACAGGTGTACGTGTTACTATATTCACAGCACCACTCAATGCATTTACGCCATATATCATAGCTGCTGACCCGCGTAATACTTCAATATGGTCTATAGATGAAATAAGTATTGGTAAATTAAGGGTATGATGCCCAGTTTGAGGGTCGCTCATTTTTACACCGTTTACCAATATCAGCACTTCATCAAAAGTGCTGCCGTCTATACTAATATCTGATTGTGTACCCACAGGACCGCGCTGACGTATGTCTGCACCTGCTAAATAAGAAAGTAGTTCATTGACAGATTTAACCGGTAAAGCAGCTATTTGTTTGCTATCCAGTATTTGTATGTTTTTGTTTTGCCTGCTATAAGGGGTCTGTATCCTGTTCTCACGTATTACTACAGAGTCCAGGGCATTTTGTTCCTGTGCCATAGCCTGTGTACTTAATAGTAAACCGGCTGCATATATCCATTGCTTGCTCATAAATTTCGTTTTTGCGCCGCAAAGGTTAGCTAATAGATATTGGCAATCAAATCATTACAAGCATATTTACAATCACAACATTTCAGCTGGTGGTATACTGGCACCTACATATACTTCACTATTTGTATTAAAATCAAAGTGCTTGTAAAAGGTGATATATCTTAGTGATACAATTGTCTTAATATGAATACGGATAAAATAAACATTGCAGATAAGCTCTTATTATTTAAAGACCACTGGAATCCAAGAATAATAGGAGATCTGAACGGGCAGCATGTGAAGCTAGTAAAATTCCAGGGTGAGTTTGTGTGGCACAAACATGATAACGAAGATGAATTGTTCTATGTGCTAAGCGGCGAATTCAATATGGAGTTTCGCGATAGGACTGTCTTACTTAAAGAGGGTGAGATGATCATTGTGCCGCACGGTGTGGAGCACAGACCAGTAGCAGCTAATGAAGTTTCGGTAATGTTGTTTGAACCTGCGTCTACTGTAAACACAGGAGATATAACAGGCGAACTGACCAAACTTACGCTGCAAAGGATATAGGATTGTAAACTACAAGAACATCTGTATACTACGTGCTTTATTTACTTGTGTATTAATGCTGTATCACAATCTTTCGTATCAATATAGATTCATTAACAAACAATCGAATATAATATAAGCCTCCAGGAATAGTATCTACCTGGATATCCTGTGACGGATATGCTTTATCAAGTATCACCTGACCGGTTACATTAACTAGTTGCATTTTTTCAACATGCAGGGAAGATGTTTTTATACTTAAGATATTGTTTGCAGGATTGGGATAAATAGTAATCTCATTTTCAAGAGAAGGCTCTTGCTGGATGCCGAGAGGCAAGCCCCTATTGCAATCTCCCTGTACATATTTAGTCATAATGGTATTATCCTGGTAACAGCGGATTGGACCATCGAAGCCAATATTGTCTGATAAGAGAAAGGCGCAATCATAAACACATTGCGGCAGTAAACCGCGAGGAGTTCCTATGCGCCAAGTATATTTACCATACTCTAACTCTTGCTTAACAGTAGAATGAATTGGGGTTGAATAAACCGTCTTTAAATATGCCGTGTCTACGCGTTCTGTTTTCACAGAATCAATAACTATACAAAAAGTAGAGTCGCCTATTGGATTCGTAGATTTTCCCATTAATGTAGGTAGTACCGGCAACCGAACGGTATCTCCCGGTTTTACATTAAAGACATATAATGGCGTGAATCTGCCAAATAAAACATTATAGACAAATACAGTATCACTGCTACTATAAATATATAGATCAGCAGGTTTGGAAAGCCAAAATCCTCTACTGAGCAATAACGAGTCTATAAATACCTGGTGCCTGATGACCTTACAATCTTTACTATGAAATACAGTATCGGCATATACGTATTGTCGCATACTACCGTGTGTAGCATCATAATGCCATTCTGCTTGGGGTTGGATAAAACCAGGTTGCGCATAAATGGCGCTGGTTACTAAAAAGAAAAATAAGAGTAGATAAGTTTTCATAATAGGATCTTTTACCAAAGATACTATTTTTTATCATGCGTGTTTCAGCATCTCTACATGTGGTATACCATCTTCTAGGTACTCGTCACTGCTGTTTACAAAACCAAAGCTTTGATAAAAATCGTTCAGGTAGCATTGTGCACCAATGCGTACCGGCTGTTGGCCGTAATGCTCAAACAATTTGGTTATGGAGTTCTGCATCAGTTCTTTACCCAATCCCTTTCTCCTGTAATCAGGGTCTGTTACTACCCTGCCAATAGACGCTTCTTTATAAGATACGCCGGAAGGTAACAACCTGCTGTAGGCAACGAGTTCATCATTTTCAAAGCCCATAAGGTGCAGGCTTTTCTGGTCTTTATCATCCATATCCTGGAACACACAATCCTGCTCTACCACAAACACTTTGGCGCGCAGTTTTAATATGGCATACAGCTCATAATTATTCAGTTCGCTAAATGATTTTATCTTCCAGTTCATACGATTTAAAAAGCCCCTTTGGGGGGCTTTAATTTATTTACTTAAGTGCATGCTTCGTTCTTTATACAACTGCCTGAACCATGGGTCGCGCAGGTCTTTGATGAAGCGTATGGCTTCACCAGTGCTCTTCATTTCAGGGCCTAATTCCTTATTTACATTCGGGAATTTATTGAAGCTGAATATCGGTTCTTTTACGGCGTAACCTTCCAGTTTCTTTTCTATTTTAAAGTCTTTCAGTTTCTTTTCGCCCATCATTACTTTGGTAGCAATGTTGAGGTATGGGATGCCGTATGCTTTAGCAATGAACGGTGTAGTGCGGCTTGCACGAGGGTTGGCTTCTATAACATATACTTTGCCTTCTTTAATGGCAAACTGTATGTTGATAAGGCCGCGTACATTCAGCTTCAGTGCTATTTTCTTAGCAATATCAGCCATCTCATCCACTACCAGTTGTCCCAGGTTGAATGAAGGTAGCAAAGCATGACTGTCACCACTATGAATACCTGCCGGCTCTATGTGCTCCATGATACCCATGATGTGCACTTCTTCTCCATCGCAAATAGCATCTACTTCAGCCTCCTGGCAACGATCCAGGAAGTGGTCTATCAAAATCTTGTTATTCGGTAAGTGCTTCAGCAGGCTGATAACACCTTTCTCCAGTTCTTCATCATTAATAACGATACGCATCCTCTGGCCACCCAATACATATGACGGGCGAACCAGCACAGGGTAGCCTACCTGCTGTGCTACCTCTATAGCTTCATCGGTAGTGTATGCAGTACCATAGTTAGGATAAGGAATGCCCAGCTCTTTCAGCAAATCGCTGAAACGTCCGCGGTCTTCTGCAATATCCATATTATCATAAGAGGTGCCTATGATGCGTACACCTTTTTCGTGCAGACGTTTCGCCAGTTTCAAAGCTGTTTGCCCACCCAGTTGCACAATAACACCGTAAGGCTGTTCATGCTCTATGATCTCCCAAAGATGTTCCCAGTAAACCGGTTCGAAATACAGCTTATCGGCTATATCAAAATCGGTAGATACTGTCTCCGGATTACAGTTGACCATGATAGCCTCGTAACCACAATCTTTAATAGCTAATAAACCGTGTGTGCAACAATAATCGAACTCAATACCCTGGCCTATACGGTTAGGACCAGAACCCAATACAATGATCTTTTTCTTACTGCCTGGGATTGATTCGTTGAAAAGAATAGTAGACTCCGAACTCATGAGCCGCAAAGTTATATTATTCGTTCAAATCGCCGAAAAAAACGATAATAACGATTTTATTTATCATATGATGCCTTTTATCCATTGAATACACTCTACTTCGTTGACTATAGACCATGAATGCGGGTGCCTCATGCCATTACTACGATAGCCCTTGCCGGTAGCCTGCATAAATTCGGCTTTGGTATTACCCATCATTAATAACCTGTTGATAAGTTCAGCAGTGAACTCATAGTTGGAGTTATGTACCGTTTGCCTGCGGTTAACGAGTCTCCAGGCTATATCTACATCGTGATAAGCACGTACTGCTGTTTGCTGCAGGTATTTTTCATTGTCGCAATAGGCCTTATTCATACTGAAAGGGGTTACTTCAGCATATGCTGCAACATTTTCCTTTGGCACACCTCTTTCTTGCTTCATTCGTGCAATGGCTTCTTTTGCTTCTGATACGGCGTATTCGGAATAGTTGTCTTTTATGACCCCCTCAAACATGTCCCAGCTTGAAAAAACGTCTATTGGTGAATCGACCATGAAAACTCCTTTGGCCTTGATTGGAAATTTTGAAGGGTATTGATTGCATAGCTCCACATACCTTAATACGATAGTTCCGCCGGCAGAATAACCTCCTAATACGAATTTTGAAGGGTCAACCTTATAACGCGTAATAACGTCCTTTAACGTAGCAGTTAGCTTATCCTGCACACCTTTATCGGCATATACTTTATAGCCTGCTGCAAAGCCAATTGTCAAGATGTTATTGGCATATGCCACATTTGGCAGCTTGGTTTCCGGAAATATATCTTCTGAATGCTGGCTAAAGCCTGATAATAATACTAATACCCCTTCTATCTGCCCTTGCGGCTCAATCGCCAGATAATAGCCACTGGTACTATCTTTTGCATCAACCACAACCTTCTTTACAGATTGTGCCCCGACTGTGTGTACCATGAATAATAAGCATAATATAAAGATGATCTTCTTCATATACTACCAGGGATTATCAAGGTCTTTGTTTGTAAAAAGATGGTTCCGTTCTATAAAATTACTTCCAGCAGGTTTTTTCAGGATGACGCCTGTTTTACCAAAGAGCCTCATGATAAAGGCTACCGGCGTTAGTACCAACCAATAAATGACGCTTAACAGCACCGTATTATTGATCTTACCTATTAAGCCGGTTAGCAGGCTGAAACCTTTATGCACCAGTTTTGCAAAAGCTGAGGAAGCCAGGCCTAGTATACCTATTGTAAATACTACATACAGTATTTCTACCTTGTGAGTCATAAAATAGAGGAGCAGGCCTACCAGTACTATGGCAAGAATGGATTCCTTTATTTTTACGGCCTCTTTCATTTAGAACAAGGTATATATAAACGGTGCAAGCCCGGTATTAGCGGCTATTATTAATATGGCTATCAGCAAGAGGGCGATGATGATGGGTGTGAGCCACCATTTTTTACGCTCTTTGAGGAACAACCAGAGGTCTTTTAAAAATTCCATGTGTTCAAAAATAGGGTTTCTATATTAATCTCCTCCAAACTCCCTTTTCCATTTATTCTTATTGCCTACATCAGGTTGCTGCTCCTTATAAAACACAAAATTGCCCATTACCAGTATATCCATATCCGTTTGCATAAAGCAAGCGTAGGCATCTGCCGGCGTGCACACTATAGGCTCTCCCCGTACATTGAACGAGGTGTTTATTAATACACCATAACCTGATACTTTTTTAAACGCATGGAGTAATTGGTACATTAATGGATTGGCCCCCAGTGCTACAGTCTGTATGCGTGCACTGAAATCTATATGGGTAATGGCAGGAAGCTCGCTACGCTGCACATATAGCTTATCCATAAGGGAAAGGCTGCTGTAATTAGTAGGCAGCACTTTACGATACCTCTCCTTTATTGGATGTACAAACAGCATATAGGGTGATGGCTGCATGAGGCCAAATAACCGCTCCGCTTCTTCCTGCAGCATCAATGGTGCAAACGGACGGAACCCCTCACGGAACTTTATCTTAATGTTTAGCTTTTTCTGCATCTCGGGGTTGCGGGGGTCGGCGAGGATACTGCGATGGCCTAATGCCCTCGGGCCAAACTCCATACGTCCCTGGAACCAGCCTGCTACTTTGCCAGCCGCTATTTCTGCGGCAATAGTATCTGTCAGCAATATATCATCTTCTATATGCTCTGCAGATGCATTGTATTTATTGATGAGCTTTACAATTTCTTTTTCAGTGTATTCAATACCGAGATATGCAGCACGCATAGCATCTGTACCAATATTGATGCGGGGTTGCGCCTGTTGTATATGGTAAGCTGCCAGCGCTGCCCCAACCGCACCACCTGCGTCACCAGCTGCGGGTTGTATGTAGATATTTTTGAAAATACCAGCTTCCTGCAGCTTGCCGTTAGCTACACAGTTAAGTGCTACACCACCTGCCATGCAGAGGTTTTCGCTGCCCGTGAGTTGTTTTGCCGTAGTTGCCAGTTTTATAACGACATCTTCCGTTACCTGCTGTATGGCTAAGCCAAGATTGCAGTGATGTTGCTGTAATGGCTCCTCTTCGGCTTTGCGCGGGAAACCAAAAAGCTTTTCCCATTTAGCATCCTGTACCATTCTTAACGATGTGGCATAGGTAAAATAATCCTGGTTCAGGAAGATGGAACCATCATCATATACAGTACAAATATTATCCAGTATTATCTTTTTATATGCTGCAACCTGCGGGTCGTCAGGATTACCGTATGGCGCAAGGCCCATCAGCTTATACTCGCCTGAATTGACTTTAAAACCGAGAAAATAAGTGAAAGCCGAATATAGCAGGCCAACCGAATGCGGAAAATGCAATTCTTTCAGTACCGTGATGTTATTGTCTTCACCTTTAGAGATAGAAGTGGTACACCATTCTCCCACACCATCAATGGTAAGTACGGCTGCATCCCGGTAAGGAGAGGGATAGAAGGCACTGGCGGCATGTGAGAGGTGATGCTCAGGAAAAGACAGCTTTTGCTTCCCGTTACAATTCTCATCTGCCTCCTTTAGCCCTTTACGTACATTATCCTTCAAAAATACCTTCTCCTTTATCCATACGGGCATTGAGCGCATAAACGAAAGCCAGCCTTTAGGGGAGAATGCATAGTAGGTTTCCAGCAGGCGTTCGAACTTGAGAAGTGGCTTATCGTAAAAAGCTACATGGTCTATATCATTCATGTCAAGCCCGGCTTCCTGCAGACAATATTGCACTGCATGTACAGGGAAACGTTCATCGTGCTTAATACGGGTGAACCTTTCTTCCTGCGCAGCAGCTATAATGACACCGTCAACTATTAAAGCTGCGGCAGCATCGTGGTAAAAGCAGGAAATACCGAGGATATTCATGAACGCTCAAATGTAAAAAGTAAAAAGGGTATTTCAACCACTGGCCTTCAGACCCAAAAATGTGGAGTTTTGTGGAGTAAAAATGTGGAGTTTTGTTAAACCTGGATTTTTTTAGGATTAAGGGGTGAACCGGTAATTTTTAGATCTGTTTAATGTTCTTCGCTGAAAAAAGGATTGACACAAATTTACACCTGTTAATACAAGGCATCAAAAGATTATAATTTACACTTTGCAAGACTTATTGTCTTTTTTATCTGATTTTGACGGTTATCTTGTAAGAGCGTTATGAAAAAAATATTAATCGCGTTTTTATTGCTATGTAATTACGCAACCGAAGCCCAGCGATACGATAAGAATCACCATTTTTATGTGGACGAAGCAGATAATAAGGAACCTGAATATGCAAGTTCAGAAATAGGTATATCAACGGGAATAGCTGCATTTCAATCTGCAACACTGGCTACCCGGTTACAATTCACTGCAAGATTTGCCCGTTATTTCCAAGCTTCCTTTATGCTCAATTATATAGGTACTGATGATGGAATAGGTGGGTCCTCTTTGGCCATTAATTTCCCTTTGGATGATGATGCATCTTATTTTTATCCCGGGGTGCAGGTTAGTTACTTTTTTGATTACGGCTTTTCATATGGTTTTCACCTGGGATATACTGCGCGCCTTAGTAAGCTCATCAGCCTGAATGTAGAGCCTGAAATATTATTCCTGGGAGAAGATGGACAAACTGTGGCCAAACCTATATTATTACAGGCCGGCATACGGTTTAATTTATAGGCAGTTATTGTAACAACATAAACTCGTTGAAACAATAAGGGTGAAGCCGTTTGGCCTCACCCTTATTAATATATATTATCAGTAATGTTACTCCCTTGTAAAACGGAAGCTTTTTACTGTTTTATCATTATTCACTTTCAACAGCAATGTTTGCCCTGCCGGCAGATTATGTACATCTATGTTTACATTCTGCTTACCTTCTGCCAGGTATTTAGTAAACGACTGTAGTTTACGACCCTGCATATCATACATAGTGAAGGTATAATTGCCTTTTACTGCGCTTTGCATTTCGAGGTACAATACATCCTTAGCAGGTACCGGGTAAACATAAGAGCCATCCTGGGATTCCAGGTTAGCAGCAACACCGGTAGGGGTTGTGGTAGTGTCTTTTACTTTAATGGTCAACTGGTCCATCAGGCAATAGCTACCTGTGCTATCCTTAACGGTAAGGCTTACATCCGTGGATGGTGTTATAGCAATATTGCGCGTAGTGTCACCTGTACTCCAGGCATATTTACCGGCCGGCCAGCTAGCATTCAGCTGTATTGTCCGGCCTTTATTGATAGTAATGGTTTGCTGCAGCCTTGTATCTTTTATTATAGTGAACTGGTCTGCAACTACGCTATCGCGGCGAATGAATTTAGCATCAAGACGGTTATTCTCTACTTCAATATACATCATACCGCCATCATGAAATGCGTATGGCAGGGCATCATGCGGATATCCTGACTGTATACCATCGTTAGCACCTGAAGAACCGGCTACTACGTAAACCGTACCGTGATTGTACTTACCGGTATTGTATACATAAGGGCAAGAGTTTGTGGTGCCATTATACATAGCGCTGGAACTATCGGCCGTATGTGCAGACTTATTAAAAGATGCCTCGTTGCCATAATAACCTTTCAGCAGGTAAGAACGTTCATAATCGTGGCTATGGCCACAAATGATAAGGTCTACTCCATATCTTTCCAATATGCGCACAAAGTTCTGGCGTATGTTTATCAGTTCTGCTTCGTTGTCTGAATTATGGCTGCCCATTGTAAACGGCGGATGGTGCCAGTAAGCAATAACCCATGGCTTTTTGTTAGAATCCAGGTCTTTCTTTATCCATTTAACCTGTGCACCAAGGGTATCGTACATACGTGTAGTACCGTAATCTTCCATACCGTAAGAATCGAGCGCCAGGAAGTGTACATTACCCCAGTTATAAGAATAATAAGCTTCTGTATTGGATGGCTGTCCACCACATTCTGCCTGTGCCGGTACACTGAATATGCTGTAGTAAGGGACATTATGCAATTGCTGTGCAGTTATGTTACCGTTATTATAATCGTGATTGCCCGGTACAGAAAATAGCGGGTGATTCTTCAATACATTGGTACTGTAAAAATTGAAGAAGCCTGTAGTAAATTCTGCATCAGTACCGCTGTTGTAGGCATTGTCCCCATTAATAAGCATTACATCAGCAGCTTTCATACCCTTCGCACCTATGTATTTAAGATAAGAAGCAATGGTAGTAGGCTGATAGTTCAGATCGTTGCGGCCGCAATCGCCCAGCAAAGCTATTGTTACCTTTCTCTTAGACGTATCTGTAGGAGCTGTTGTAAAGAAGTTCATACTATCACCCTGTAAGAGTGAGGTATCCGTACCAAATGCATAATAGTATTTAGTATCAGGCTGCAGGCCTGTAAGGTTCATTTCATGTTCTGCTATTATTCCAGAATCCGAAGCTGTATCTGTATATGTACCGTATACCTTGCCAAATATTACCCTGGAACGCGAGGTAACATTTGTGCGCCAGCGAACGGCGATACTAGTTTGGTTAGCTTTTTGCAAGTAAGGGCCGCGCGTAAGTAATACTGGCGTCGGTACATATTTAACACCGTCCAATTTAAAATCGAATGTCTGGTCAGAGCTTGTAGCTACGTCATTGTGTACCTCTACTGCAATATAATTATCACCTACTACGAAAGGTGTTTTTACAATTGTTTTTACGAACGTTGCATTTTCATTAGCACCGCCCACATTTGCTGATGCACCTGTTGTGTATGTTATGGTACCGGTAGCAGGCATATTTTCGCGCCATACTTCTACGCCGTTAATATATACTACCGCGCCGTCATCGCGCATCATAGACAAGCGTACAGAATCATAGGCTGCAAGGCTGCCAAGTGTTATTTTTTTTCTGAAATAAGAGGTGATATATTTATTAGTACATGACGGACTGCACGTTACAGTACCACAACCTGCATTAACGCAAGTTACGATCCAGGGATCGCCATAGCCCAAAGGAGCGGTACCTGATGACCATGCCGCATCACTAAATGTAGAATCCTTCCATGACGTGCCCTGGTTACTGCCGTTATCAAGATACTTCCATGTGCTGCCATAAGCAGACAGGGCTGTGTATACACCTGTAAGCTGCGCATGAGCGCTAAAGCAAGCCAGGCACAGGTATGCCAGCGAAATAATGTGTAAAAACTTTTTCATCAAACAGAGATTAAATAGTACAATGGGATTAACTGATTGCGAAAGTATATTTCCGATGTTAAGCCAATGTTATGAGAACATGTACGAGGTTAAGTAATTGTTACCACAACGTTATGTTAGCTGCAGTGCTATAGTTTCGCATACCGTTTAACTAAAAACGATGCATAAAAACTGTGTAATACTTTGCCTGGTAGCTGCAGCTTTCTGCGGTTTGGTATCCATGCTCTCGCCTGACCAATATCGAACTGATGTAGCAGCTTACTATGATACTAAACTGGATAGTTTACACAACCTGTTGGAGCAGTTAGATAAAGAAGCGACACACCATACAGATATCAACCAGTTAAAAACATCATTCCTGAATGCACGAAGCGTATATAAACAGGTTTGTTTTTTTGTAGAGCGATTTGATCGCTACCATGCTAAAGCTATTAACGGGCCAGACCTAATACGTATAGAAGAAGACAACCCTACAGACAGTATTTTGCCACATGGGTTTCAGCATATAGAAACACTGCTATACACGCAACCATTAAACAACAAAATACTTCGGCAAGAGCTACATACCCTAAATGAGCAGGTAGCAGCATTGCGCACATCACCCGACCATCAATATTATTTCAGGAATGATAAGGTATGGGATGCCCTGAGACTTGGTGTATATGAAACGCTATCATTAGGCATAACGGGGTTTGAAGTACCATTATCCTTACATGCCCTGCCGGAAGTACACGAAGAACTATCTTCTATAAAACAAGTAATACAATTATACAAGATACCTATTGAAGGTAAAAGCGTAGTGCTATATAAAAAGCTGTTGCGGCAAATTGACGATGCTATTTTATACCTGTATAAAAACAACCGCTTCAATAGCTTTGACAGGTATGTTTTTATACAGGAGTATGTTAACCCCTTATCAGAAAGTATGCGGGATGCTGCGGTGCAACTGGGTTATATTGACCATAGCCAATTGATGCCGCTGAACCCTGATGCTGCTAACCTGTTTGCTACTGACATCATGAATAATGATTTCTTTAGCCCCCAGGAATCATTCCGCATGACGCCGGAACGTATTGCGTTAGGTAGACAATTATTTAATGATACCAGGTTATCGGTTAATAATAGCAGGAGCTGCGCAAGCTGTCATAAACCTGAAATGGCCTTTATCGACGGGTTGCCAAAAGCAAAGCATATTAATGGCAATACCGAGCTGCTTCGCAATACACCGGCATTGTGGAATGCGGGCTACCAAACGAAACAATTTTATGACTCGCGAAGCGGTTCTTTAGAAATACAACTGAGTGCAGTAGTACATAATACCGAAGAAATGGGTGGCTCTCTAAAAGATGTGATACCTGTACTGAGCAATAACGAAATGTATGCAGGAGCATTTAAGGCAGCCTATCCTAAAGAGCAAACTGCCATAACGCAATACACTATAGCTAATGCCATATCTTCTTATATAAGGAGCCTTATAAGCTTTAATTCACGGTTTGATAAAGCGATGCGAGGGCAGGGTGCATCGCTGAGCGCAAGTGAAAAAAATGGGTTTAACCTGTTTATGGGTAAGGCAAAATGCGGTACCTGCCATTACGCCCCATTATTCAACGGACTGGTGCCACCGTGGTATGACGATACAGAATCGGAGATATTAGGTGTGCCGGAAACCAATAAACTTAAATCAGGATTGGATAAAGATGCAGGCAAATATCTTTTTACCGGAGCTGCGGTACATCGCTATGCTTTTAAAACACCTACCATACGTAATACTGCATTGACAGCTCCTTATATGCATAACGGGGTATTTAAAACCTTACATGAGGTACTGAGTTTTTATAATAAAGGCGGGGGTGCCGGTTTGGGCATTAAACTGGCATCACAAACATTGCCAACAGACAAATTAAACCTGACAGAAAACGAATTGAAAGATATTGAGGCGTTTATCGGGTCGCTCACAGATACGGCAACAAGACATTAGCATAAGGAATTTGTGCGCCTAACTGTATATTTGCCGTCCAGTTAATTCAATTATGATAGACCTCAGCAGTGCAGTATTAAAAAGCGTATCCGTACATTATGTAGGTAATAAAAGTCTTGGTGCTGAACTGATACATAGCAAGAAGCCTATAGCATTAGAGGAACGCGATAAGAAGATACTTGCCAATGCCTTCCTGGGCAGGTTTAAGCTGGAGATGAACCAGTATGCATTTACCCACCCATCGTCATTAGACTATAACGAGGTATATAATTATTGCCTGGAAACACTTGCTGAACCCAAGCAACTGCAAAAAAACGCCGTCAACATTACCAAACATCTGTACGAGAGTGCTACACATCCTAAAGTGAAGGACGGTGATGTATATGTGTGCCTGTTTGAGAATTGTGTAGTGGATAGTGCTTATGTAGATGCTATTGGCATTTATAAAGCAGAGAGCAAAACCGACTTTTTAGAATTAGATATTGCAGACAAAGAATTTGAGCTGACGCTGAGGCAGGGTGTAGATATTAGTAAAGTAGACAAAGCCTGCCTGGTCTTGGCCACCAATGGCGAAAAGGGGTTTGACGTGCTGATATATGATACAAATGGCAAGGGTGAAGAAGCGGTATACTGGAGAGAAACGTTTCTAAATGTGGCGCCACAGGCCAATGAATATTACCAGACACATGAGTTCCTGAACATAGCTAAACAATTTATTGCCAAGCAAGTGCCGCAGGAGTTTGATATAGAGAAAACAGAGCAGATAGACATGCTCAATAAATCGGTAGAGTTCTTTCGCGCTAATACATCTTTTGACAAGAAGAAATTTGAAGACGAGGTAATGCAGGATAAAGGTATGATCAAATCATTCCGGAATTTTGAAACATCTTACCAGGAAGAACATGACCTTGAATTACCTGATAGGTTTGATATATCTGCCCTTGCAGTAAAGAAGCAGGCGCGCGTGTTTAAAAGCGTACTAAAGCTGGATAAGAACTTTCATATCTATATACACGGTGATAAAGACCTGATAGAAAAAGGGTATGACGCTCATACCGGTAAGCATTTTTATAAGATATATTTTGATGAGGAGGCGTAGTGAACCTACTTTATATACTGTCTCAAACTATCACTCACTATCTGCGCTACTACTTTAGTACCTGCTGATGTGTAGTGCGTATAGTCGTAATAATAACGGCTATCGTGGGGCATAGCCGTGGCAATGTTTATTGCTACTATTTTATGTTCGTTGTTTAGTTGCATCAACAGGTTATTATACTCACTGAGTATGCTGCCTTGCAGCTGTGCATTCCGGCCTTCGCTGATTTGCAGGTTGGTAAAGTCTATGCCTGTTGTAAGGTCTATAAACGATGCGAATAGTGATGGCTGCGTAAGGAATATAGCTTTGATGTGATTGACACGGCATATAGCATCCAGTTTTAAAATGCGGTTTCTATACGCTGCTAAATAGGGTGCTTGCCCGGTCACCTCTTTTTGTATAGTGCTGCTGTCAATAACGACGCGTGGTTCTTTTGCATAATTCACTTCGCGGTGTACAAGGCCTTTATTATACGCTATGCGATAGCGGTACATATTTTCTATTAACGCCCCGATCTCTGTTTTGCGAGCAAGTGAGCGCAGGTAATCTTTAACGCTGCGGGTATCCATCTCATTAGAGTGATAAGTATCAAAGCCACCCATGGCTTTCTCCTCCATATCATTAACGCCGGTGAGGAATATTACATAGTCGGGATGCAGCGATACAATATGGTCTTGTAATAAAATGATATGTCCGAAGGTAGATGTACCATCCAGGCCAGCGTTATCAAGCCATATATTTGACGCAATTGTTTTTCTCAGGTTGTTCTTCAATAATTCAGGCCAGGTGAGGCTGTCGCTATTGTAAGAGCATTCTGTAGTACTACCTCCAATGGTTATGATCTTTATGAATTGTTTTGGGTCTTTGGGCATTTCATCACCACGCAAACCCATGGAATTGCGGGAATAATATATCACCGGTTCCAGCTTATTGCTCAAAGGGTTTTTATGTACTATATGCTGATTGGCAGGCAGTACTATCTTACCATGTTTGATACGGAAAGGGAACGGGTGAAATATGCGAAGGATAAGTTCTATTAAAAACAAAGAGACCAACAGCCCGAAAAACAATGCTTTTACATTGCCCCAGAATGATGGTCTCTTCTTTACGGTTTCCATTAAAGGAAAGTACTATAAAAATATGGTGTCTTTGCTTCAAACTCTGCGCTGCAGGTATCTACCATTTTATATACACGGGTGATGCCTGCTTTCTTACGATATTCATATACCTCCTCAGCAGTGCAATCTTTTACCAGCTCTGCTATCTGCTCATCGCTAAAGCCCATTACTTTGGCCTCACGCAATAAATCTATCGGCATTTTTTCCAGGTGTTTTATTTCCTGTATCTGCTTTTCAAGATTTACGATATCTTGTATCTGGTAAAGGAACCAGCGGTCTATTTGTGTTATCTCGCGAATGGTTTTTATAGATATACCAGCTGCAATAGCTTCCTTAATGCGGAATATCCTGTCCCACTGCGGGCGTTTAATACTTTCCAGCAATTCTTCAGGACGCAAACGTGATGTACTAAGGAATGAAAGGCCTGTAGCATTATTTTCCAGGCTCTGACATGCTTTCTGCAAAGCCTCAGGGAAGGTGCGGCCAATGGCCATTACCTCACCAACTGATTTCATCTGCAAGCCCAATGTGTCATCTGCACCTTTGAATTTATCAAAATTCCAGCGTGGCATTTTTACTATTACGTAATCCAGTGCAGGCTCAAAATATGCTGATGTGGTTTGCGTTATCTGGTTCTTTAATTCATCCAGCGAATAACCTATAGCTAACTTGGCAGCTATCTTGGCTATCGGGTAACCGGTAGCTTTAGATGCCAGCGCTGATGAGCGGCTAACACGCGGGTTAATTTCAATTGCTATAATTTCTTCCGTTTCCGGGTTCAGGGCAAACTGTACATTACAACCACCGGCAAAGTTGCCGAGGTCGCGCATCATCATGATGGCGGTATTACGCATCAATTGGAAGGCAGTATCACTCAGCGTCATGGCAGGTGCTACGGTAATGCTATCACCTGTGTGGATGCCCATAGGGTCAAAGTTCTCTACCGTACAGATGATAACTACGTTATCCCTGTTATCGCGCAGCAATTCCAGTTCAAATTCTTTCCAACCCAGCATAGCGCGCTCTACCAGCACCTCGTGCATAGGTGATGCAGTAAGGCCACGTTCCAGCGCTGCATCCAGCTCTTCTTTATGCATTACAAAACCTCCACCGGTACCACCAAGGGTAAAGGAAGGACGGATAACTATTGGCAAGCCTATTTCCTGTGCAAACTCTTTACCCTCTAAAAGCGAGTTAGCCGTTCTTGCAGGTGCAACAGGCACTCCTATCTCTATCATCCATTTGCGGAAGAGCTCGCGGTCCTCTGCCTTATCGATAGCTTTGATATCCACACCTATCAGGCGTGTATTATATTGTTTCCAGATACCCAGCTCGTCTGCTTCTTTTGCTAAGTTCAGCGCTGTTTGACCACCCATAGTAGGGAGCACAGCATCTATTTGGTTTTCTTTTAATATTTGTTCAATACTTTCTACCGTAAGTGGCCAGAGGTAAACCTTATCAGCCATCATAGGGTCTGTCATGATGGTAGCAGGGTTAGAGTTGATAAGTATTACTTTAATACCTTCTTCTCTAAGGCTGCGAGCCGCCTGTGAACCTGAATAGTCGAATTCGCAGGCCTGGCCTATGATAATGGGCCCTGAACCTATGATAAGTACGCTCTTAATGGAAGTATCTAATGGCATTTTATATATTCAAAAAGTAAAAATTCAAAAAATCGTGTAAGGTCGGATGCGAGTCCAGAAGCCTGTTGCTTCTGAATTTCGATTTTTGAAATTGACAGACAAAAATCGGGCTCAGCGCCCGAGGTGCGAAATTAGGAAAAAATATGCTGTTTTCATGATAATAAGCGAAAAGCAACCAGGCCCCGCAAATGCGGGACCTGGTTTTTATTAAATACACGCGAATGTTAATTGATCTTAGCGGCGAGGCTTATCTCGTCATTTGCTTTTAGTTCATACAAGGCTGTGCCGCCTTCTATCATGGCAACCATAAGATTATCTACTATGATCACATCATAAAATGTATTGCCTGATAATTGCTTCAGCAGTTTTGGAAATACAGGATTGGATATATCGTACACGTTCATACCGGCAGAGCCATTGCATACGTAAAGCCTGTTGTCCTTCATACCAAGGCCCCAGGGGCTGCTCATAGGAATGGTGTTACGTAATAATGGCTGCATGATATACTTTACATCATACACCATTAATGCGCTGGTAGTTCCGCCGCAACGACTGCCGCTGCGTACCGTAACATACGCTAGTGAATCATTTGCCACAACAGGGTCGCAGGCGCGCACGTGCGATGCCTGGCCTAATTTGGCCGGATGCGCAGCGTCTGCTAATGAATACACGTACATGGCACTGCTGGAGCCGATAAATAATTTATCCTGGTAGCTGTAAATAGTTTCAATACTAAAGCCTACATCGATAGCTCCTTTAAATTGAGGATTGGCAGCATTAGTCAGGCTGTATGTATATAGTTTCTGGTCGTCTACCACGTACAGGTAATCCATAGCTGTAGTGAAGCGCGCCAGCGAACCACCCTGGCCCGTAGTGCCCGTTGCTGTGGTACCCGTGGTTTTAGATGCGCTGTTGTCTGCTTTATCACAAGAGGTTATTAATAATGTACCTGCTATTATTAAGAAGAATAGTTTTTTCATTAGTTTGATTTTTTGCGGGTTTAATTATTTTCTGCACTGAGGATATTTCAATGTTTTTTGTTCCCATCCAACAACAGTGCCTTTAGAGGCATCTGCACATTCATAGTAACCTGTACCTGCCGGTGCATTAGGGTCTACCATATGAAATACATTACTGATACGGTCCAGCACTTTTACATCTTTTGCATTAGATATATCCAGCACTACCAGGTCGTTTAGATTATTAGCATACATCACATTATTCTTCACAGCCATTTCCTGTGCACCCAATACATTAATAAAAGCTATCTTCTGCGGGTTAGCAGGTTGCTTAATATCAATTACATGTATGCCTTTGCCAACTTCTACCTGGTACATGGTATCACCTTTCACATATATCTTGCCTTCCTGCTCTATACTTCGGGGGTCCAGTGATTTGATCTGCGCTGCTGTGCTATCTTTATTATATATAGGTGCCCAGCCTTGCACTTCGGCTGGTGCAGATGGTTCCGGCTGGTTTCTGCGCCTATTGTTAGTACCAAAAGGGTCGCAGGAGCTCAGCGACATACATGTTGCTATTAGCACACATGAATAAACAAGGGTTCGTTTCATATCTGAAAGTTGATTTTTAAAGATAATTACTGATATATGTTAAATATTTTAACAGCTTTTAATATGGAAACAAATTCCGTGCTAAGTTTTCAGTATTTATAAAATTAAAAAATCGCAATATTTCTGACTTATAAACATTATGACATATACAATATGAGCTTATTTGAACTTTGAGTTACAATTCAATTATCTTTACCAAATCGCTGAAATTTTTACGTTTTTGGTTAAAAACGGGGTAATTTTCCGCAACTTTGCCATCATTTTATATAAAAAGCCGTTGAAGGAGCATATATGGGTTTGTTTAGTTTTTTAACTCAAGAGATAGCGATTGACCTGGGTACAGCCAATACCCTGATTATACATAACGACCAGGTAGTGGTTGACGAACCATCTATTGTTGCCACCGACCGCATGACAAGTAAGATTGTTGCGGTAGGTAAAAAGGCAATGATGATGCACGAAAAAACGCACGAGAACCTGAAGACCATACGTCCTTTGAAGGATGGTGTGATAGCAGACTTTAACGCGGCCGAAGGTATGCTTCGTGAAATGATAAAGATGGTATATCCTAAAAAGCCATTATTTCCACCAAGCTGGAAGATGGTAATATGTATACCATCAAGCATTACGGAAGTAGAGAAGCGTGCGGTGCGTGACTCTGCTGAGCAGGCAGGTGCTAAGGAAGTATATATGATACACGAGCCTATGGCTGCTGCCTTAGGTATAGGTATAGATGTAGAAGAGCCAACAGGTAATATGATAATAGATATAGGCGGTGGTACTACCGGTATATCTGTAATAGCACTTGCTGGTATCGTGTGCGATCAGTCTATACGTATAGCAGGTGATGAGTTTACAGCTGACATTATGGAAGCTATGCGCCGCTATCATAGTTTAATGATAGGTGAGCGTACTGCAGAACAAATAAAAATACAAGTAGGCTCTGCCTTAAAAGAATTAGATACACCACCGGATGATATTGCTGTAAACGGACGTGACCTGGTAACTGGTATCCCTAAACAGATCATGGTATCTTACCAGGAAGTAGCGGAAGCCCTGGATAAATCTATCTTCAAAATAGAAGAAGCGATATTGAAAGCACTGGAAAGCACACCACCCGAACTGGCTGCTGACATCTATCGTCGCGGACTGTACCTTACAGGTGGTGGTGCCTTGCTGCGCGGGCTTGACAAGCGTATATCACACAAAATAAAACTACCTGTACATGTAGCTGACGATCCGTTGCGTGCAGTGGTACGTGGTACAGGTATGGCGCTGAAGAATATTGCCAAGATGCCATTTTTAATGAAATAGTTTTTGTTTGGAATTAGGGATTTGTAATTTGGTTGTATGTTGATGAAACATTTTACAAATTCCTGATTACCAACTACTAATTCTCCAATACACAAGTGCGCAATTTTATACTACTCATTCGCAGGTTTTTTAATCTTATCCTTTTCCTGGGACTGGAGATAGTATGTATTGTTTTAATAGCGCATACCAATAACATGCAGGGCAATGATGTAATGAGCAGTGCCAATACTGTAGTAGGTTTACTGTATCAAAAGCAAAATGATGTAGTGTATTATTTTGGCCTGCGCAGGATGAATGACAGCCTCATTAATGAAAATGCTTTTTTGCGCCAGCGTCTTGCTACATACAATATGTATGATACATTAAGGGACAGCTCCGTAAAAATTGTTGTAAAGCGCAATGACTCTACACACATTGTAAAATATGCAGACTACTATTACCGCACAGCTAAAGTGGTTAATAATTCCGTAAGTGCTGCTAATAACTATGTTACTATTAACAGGGGTAGCGATGATGGCATTGAAAAAGGTATGGCTGTAATATCAGGCACTGGTGTTGTTGGTAAAGTAGAACATGTATCCAGCCACTTCGCCAGTATATTATCTGTACTAAGCGTAAAGCAAAAAGTAAGTGCTAAAACAAAGGATGGCACTACCGGTGTAGTAGAATGGGAAGGCACAAGACCCGATGTATTGCTGATGAAGGATGTGCCGCAACAGGTAAAAATTAAAAAAGGCGATTCCATATATACTACCAGCTATTCCTTCTTTCCGCAAGATGTGCTGATAGGTACGGTTTTTAATATTGAGTATATTAAGAAGAATAACCTGCTGCTATTGCAGGTAAGGCCGGGTACTAATTTCCGTAACCTGCAATATGTGTATGTAGTACAGAATAAAATGATGGCGGAACGTACCCAATTAGAGGACTCTGTAAAAAGCAAAAAGAAATGAGCACGTTTGTAAAAAACCTTTTCCGCTTTTGCATTATCCTGGCGCTGCAGGTGCTTATCCTTAATAAGATAACGCTGCGCTGGTGGAGCCAGCCTGCGGGCTTCCCGGTATTCATTCCGTATGTATACCCATTGTTCCTTTTGTTATTACCTTTTGAAGTGCCTGTATGGGGATTGCTGGTAGTAGGTTTTCTTACCGGTATCACAATGGATTCTTTTACTAATACAGCAGGTATACATGCCTGTGCTACTGTATTGATAGCATACCTGCGTACCAATGTGCTGAATGCGCTGATGCCGAAAAATTTATCAGAGTATCCTAACCAAAGCCCGAGTGTAAAGAATATGGGCTGGATGCCTTTCCTTGTGTATAGCTCGTTCCTGATACTGCTGCACCATACCATATACTTTTCTGTAGAGCTATGGAGCTTTGCAAACATTGGCTACCTGCTGCTTAAAATAATAGCATCCAGCCTTACATCTATATTATTTATTGTAGCTTACCTGCTACTGTTTACCAGGCAGGCGAGTGTAAGAGGGTAGACTCTCCTAACCATATTAAAACGGCATCACTATAATCGCGATGCCGTTTTGTTTTATGCTATTACTGTCTCATCGTCTTTAATGCTGCTGTCCATTTAGCAAGTGAATCGAGCATAGTATCTGCAGCTTTGGTTAATTCTTCATTGGGATTAAAGTTTCCATCCTCATCAAAGAATTTGAAAAACATTGGTATGCTTACTGCATCTGTCAGCGGTGTAATGCTTACCGTAGTGAGCACTTGCTTCATCATCTGTGCAGCACGTGTGCCTGCAGATACGCCGCCATAGCTCAATATGCCTGCTGGTTTATGTTTCCATTCGTGATGCAGGTAATCGATGGCATTTTTGAACTGTGCCGTAAACCCATAATTATATTCGGGTGTTACGAAGATAAATGCGTCTGCCTCATCTATTTTTTTACTCCAGTCTTTAGTATGCTGGTGCTCATACTTTTTCATGATGGGATGATGTGCCTCATCCATGAAAGGCAGGTTGATCTCTTTAAGGTCGAGTATCTCCGTATTAAATTCCAGGTGTTTCTTAGCTTCTTCAAATATCCAGTTGGCAAATGCCGGGCCCTTACGGCCGGGGCGTGTGCTTGTAACTATTATCTTTAAATTATACATAGTCCTTTTTTTATGAAGGACGAAGGTATGCGCTAACATTCCTGTACGTACAACAGTATACTATTGTATAGCAGGTATGTATAGAGGATGCTGATGAGGGTATTGTTATTTAAGGGAGTTTTATTTCTTCACGCACTTCATCAGGCAATCCCATAGGCGATCGGCAGATTGGTCCCAGCTGAATTTTTTGACTTGTTCTTTTGCATTGGCAATGAGTTTGCCACGCAGCACTTCATCTTTATATATCTGCTGCATTTTATCAGCAATATCCTGTACATCGGTTGGGTCTACCAGCAGGCCTGCATCACCCGCCACTTCAGGCATAGCAGATGTATTGCTTACTACGGCAGGTACACCACACTCCAGCGCTTCTAATATCGGAATGCCAAAGCCTTCAAAAAGTGATGGGTATACTAATGCATATGCACCCCCCATTACTTTGCTCAGCTCATCTACATTCATATAACCTACCCAGTTCACGTCTTCTTTAAATGGCATTTCTTCGCGCATCTTCACTACTTCATCATACTTCCACGCATAGCGGCCCACTATTACCAGCTTCATATTGCTGCGCTGGCGTTTTTTAAAAGCTATGAATGCTTTGAGCAGGTTCACAATATTCTTACGCGGATGCAATGCCCCGGCAAATACAAAATATTCGGAGCCACCAGCGTACTGTTTCTTCACTTCTTCCTTTTCTTCCCAGCCAAGTGGTTTGTATTCTTTATGTGCGCCGTTATATACTACATCTATTTTTTCAACAGGTATACTATATTTCTCTGCTATATCGTTCTTAGAGTAGGTAGACACTGTGGCTATACGAGTGGCTTTTTCTGCAAACCTGGGCGAGTAATGGCGCCAGTACATTTTATGGCTTTTTACAAAATGCTCCGGGTAATGCTCAAAAGCAAGGTCGTGTATCACTAAACAGGTGGGTACTTTGGTGCTTAATGACATATAACCGTCTGGCGACAGGAATACATCGGCCTTATATTTGCGCAGCATGGCAGGTATACGCCACTCAAACCACAAATAGAACAGTATAGGGTGCCTTGCAGGGGGTGAAACCACTACGGGTGTAACATTAGCCGCAAAAACGAAAGAAGGGTCGTAAGGGCGGTCAAAAAAGAATATAAACTCATGCTCAGGATGCTTTTGCACCATTCGCTCCAATGTCTGGTGGGTGAACCAGCCTATGCCTTCCAGTTTTCCTTTTAATAAAAGCCTTGTATTTACAGCAATCCGCATAGCTATGGCGACAAAAATATAATTTTACCCTCAATAGCCTTATTAATTTAGCTGAATGCGCCGATTTTTTGTCAAAAACCTTTTTTTCATAATAGCCGTAAACCTGCTGGTAATGCCTGTTTGGGTGTTTATGATAGACAGAACGGTGCAAAACAGGGTAGGACATGAAAGTTATGGCACTTACCAGGCCTTATTAGGTATTTGTACCATATTTCAGATTTTGCTGGATTTTGGCCTTACTAACTATAATAGTAATGTGATATCACCTAACCCCGGCAAGCTCAAAACCTTTTACCCGGCTATGCTTACCACTAAGCTGCTGCTTACCGTTGGGTTTCTGATAGTTATATTAATTGCAGGGTGGGGTTGGAACTACAGCGCCTACGAGATAGGATTACTTGTAGCTGTATCTTTTATTTCACTCTTGAACTCGTTAGTGGCTTACCTGCGCAGTAATGTGGCCGCATTACAAAAATTCAGGCTGGACGGTATTCTCTCTGTGAGTGACCGACTGCTGATGATCATTATTTGCGGGTACCTGCTATATGCACCCGGCACCAGGGAGCATTTTAAAATTGAATGGTTTGTGGCTACGCAGGTAGCTTGTTATGCTATAGCGGCTATAGCCGGATTTATAATCATTTATAAAGTTTCCAAAGTAAGTCCAAAGTTGTCTTTTAATACTGCAGAGGTATTTGCGATAATCAAAAAAAGCTTCCCCTACGCGATCATGGTTTTCCTGATGGGAATACACATGACATCTGACAGGATATTGGTAGAACGTATTGGCAGTAAAGACCAGGCAGGTATCTACGCTACTGCAACCCGTTTATTAGACGTAAGCAACAGGTTCGGTATTATGTTTGCAGGGGTGCTGCTGCCTCTGTTTGGTAAGATGATGGCCACTAAACAAAGCGTGCAGCCTATATTAAAGCTGAGCGTAAATATGCTTTTGCCTTTTGCCTTCACCTTACTGGGTATTGCATTTTTCTGGGGGCAGGATGCCATGCAGTTGTTATACAAAGGCGCAGGCGCTTACGATGGTGAGATATTTGCATGGGTGATGGCTGCCTTTCCTGCGTATTGCATCATGTACACTTACTCCACATTATTAACCGCTAATGGAAATATACCGGTGATGATAAAAATATCGGCATTAGGTGTGATAGTTAACATAACCCTTAACCTGTACATGATACCGCATTACCATGCATTGGGTGCTGCAATTACTGCGTTCGTTACCCAAACGATACTCGCAGTATGTTATATCTTATTCTGTGGTAAGCAGTTGCGGCTGCCTCATAATATAAAATGGATAGCAACGCATATTTGCTTCTTAGCTCTGCTGGCTGCTGGTGGATACTTGCTACAACAGTTTACTATACATTGGATGGTGGCTGCAGCATTGTTTGTATGCATAAGTCTTGCGGGTATTTTTATGTTCCGATTCCTGTCCGTATCCGGTGTTAAGGCCCTTTTGCAAAAGAATTAACCAACTACCTTTTTTACACCCGGCATTTCTTTGGCTTCACGCTTTACTATAAACACGGCGGTGTCGTATGGCTCTATACCTTTACCCAGCTTCATAGCATATACCTTAGTGTACTCTGCACCAAAATAGAGTATGATGGAAGTGTAATATACCCAGGAGAGTATAATAATAACCGAAGCCGCTGCCCCATAAGTGCTGCCAATTTTAGAATTGCCGAGGTAATATCCAATAGCAAATTTACCTATGAGGAACAATACACCTGTGAACCATGCACCTTTCATCGCATCTCTCCACCTTATCTTGGCATCCGGCAATACCTTATATATTACCGCAAACAGCAGGGATATAAGAACGAACAAGATGCCCATATTCATCACCTTAAAAACAATAACTGCTTCTGTTGCAAAAAGATGTTGCAGGCTTTCAGTTAGTGCATCGGTTACTGTGTTAATGAGCAACGATACAATAAACAGGAAGCCCAAACCTATGATGAGGGAGAACGATAGCAGCCTGTTGGTCAGGTATTTTAGCCAGCCTTTTTTCGGTTTTGCCCTAACTGACCATATATAGTTAATAGAGTCCTGTATATCCGCAAAAACAGATGTAGCACCTATCACCAGGATTATTGCGCCGAGAATACCAAACTTTGCTGCTGAGTTTTGCTGTTGCATATTTTGGATAATGCTCAGCAACTGCTCTGCTCCCTGTTTACCAACGAGCGTTTGCATCTGGTTAAACATTCTGCCTGTTACAGCCTCTTTTTCGAAGAATAAGCCGGTAACAGATATAATAACAAGCAGGAACGGGCCGATGGCAAAAATGGTATTATAAGCTAAGGAAGCACTAAGCTTCATCACGTTATCATCAGAAAATTCGCTGATGGCCTCTTTAAATATTTGAAAATAGGTTTTGAACTTGGATGTCATGTGTTGAGTCTTGTGTGGTATATACCATGTACAAATCTGTGCCAAGAGCATTAATGCTTCATAATGAACTACTTGAATAACTGCATGTATTAGCATATCAGCAGCTATAGGGGCTTATATGTTGGCTTGATTTTTTAAATGATAATGCACCATTAAAAAATTCAGCAACATGGCAACAAGAAAGTATTCTCCCAAAGCGGGGAAAAAGGTTGAAAAAGTAATGCACGAATTCAAGGAAGGAGAATTGAAATCGGGCAATAGTGACAAACCTGTTAAAAGCAGGAAACAAGCTATAGCTATCGGCTTATCTGAAGCACGTAAGGAAGGTGCAAAAGTGCCTAAAAAGGCTGCAGCTAAGAAAACTACAAGCAAAAAAAGCGTACCGAAGAAAGCTGCGGCTAAAAAAACTGCAACCAAGAAATCAGCAAGTAAAAAAAGTAGTGCTCCCAAAAAGACAGCAGCAAAAAAAACTGCTCCTAAAAGAAGCAGTTAGTAATTCATTCCATTATGAGCAGGAAACATTTATCAATATTGGGGCATCTTGGGCTTTGTGCCCATAATGCTCTCTATTCTATTTACTACCTCATCGGTAAGCTTTGGCAAAAGTTCTAACGCACCAAGGTTTTCTTTTAATTGTTCTTCTTTAGTAGCACCGAGTATAGCTGTGGTTACATTCTTATTATGAATGCACCATGCCAATGAAAGTGTAGCAGTGGTTGTACTTAATTCAGCCGCTAGTTTACCGAGTTCGCGTACATGTCCAATCCGTTCATCGCTTAGGGTTTTATCCTTCAGCCATTCAAAACCTTCTAATGCCAGCCTTGAATCTGTAGGCACACCATCGTTGTATTTACCGGTGAGTAAGCCCGATGCCAACGGGCTCCAGATAGTAGTGCCCATGCCAATGTTTTTGAAGATGGTATAATAGTCCACTTCCATCTTCTGGCGGGTGAAGAGATTATATTCAGGCTGCTCTACAGCCGGGCCAATAAGGCGCAGGTCTTTTGCTACCATATGCGCTTCCATAATTTCAGCGGCGCTCCATTCACTGGTACCCCAGTATAATATCTTCCCCTGTTGAATCAGGATGTTCATCGTCCATACCACTTCCTCTATCGGTGTCAGCTTATCCGGGCGATGGCAAAAGAATATATCAAGATAGTCTACTCGCAGTCTTTCCAATGCTTCGTGGCAGGCTTCCATCAAATGTTTACGGCTCAGTCCTTTTTGATTGGGCTTGTTCTCTTCTCCCCGCCATCCGAAATATGCTTTGCTGGAAACAGTGTAAGAACTGCGTTCCCAGTTTTTCATTTTCAGCACACGGCCCATCATCTTTTCAGATTCGCCACGGGAGTACACTTCTGCATTATCGAAAAAGTTCACGCCATTATCATAGGCTATACCCATAAGCCTGTCTGATAAACTATCATCTATCTGCTTGGCAAACGTAACCCATGAGCCGTATGATAATACGCTCAGTTGCAAGCCCGTTTTACCCATTATCCTGTATTCCATGGTATGTGTTTGTTTAGTACTTATATCATATACACTACAAGGCCGTCCCTTAACTTAGGCTCAAACCAGGTACTTTTTGGTGGCATTACATTGCCGCTGTCTGCTATATCAAACAACTGTTTCAAACTTACCGGGTAGCAGGCAAAAGCTCCTGCCATATCACCATTGTTCACACGTCTTTCCAATTCGCCCAATCCGCGGATACCACCTATAAAGTCTACACGCTTATCAGTACGCGGGTCATTTATGTTTAACAGTTTGGAGAGAATATTGTTTTGCAGGATGCTTACATCCAAAACGCCGATAGGGTCGTTAGTGAAACTACCCGGTTTTACGGTTAACTTATACCAGCTGTTATTTAAATACATTCCAAACTCATGTGGCTGCTTTGGTTTGTATTGTTCAGTCATTGGTGCAGATACTTCAAAATCACTTTTCAATGCTTCCAGCAATTCATCAGCACCCAAACCATTCAGGTCTTTAACTACACGATTGTAATCCAGTATCTTCAGCTGGCTTTCGGGAAATATGCAGGTAACAAAATGATTAAAAGATTCATCGCCTGAAATAGATAACCCTGATTCTTCCATCTCCTGTGCAACTTTAGCTGCTGATGCTGCGCGGTGGTGGCCATCAGCTATGTAAGTAGCAGGTACCTGCTCCGCAAATACACGGGTGATAGTAGCCACTTTAGGATAATCATCAACTACCCACAGCGTATGCTGTATACCATCCTCTGCTGTAAAATCGTAAGCAGGCGCATGCCCGGCTTTCCATTCTTCAATAATGGTATTCATCTCATCATTATCATTGTATGCGAGGAATACTACACCTGTTTGGGCGCGGGTTGTTTTAATATGATTGATACGATCCAGTTCTTTTTCAGGACGTGTAAATTCATGTTTCTTAATAATGCCATTTGCATAATCTTCTAAAGAAGAGCCGCAGATAAGGCCTGTTTGCGAACGGCCATCCATCACGAGTGTGTATATGTAATAGCATGGCTCATCGTCCTGGAACAAAGTGCCGTCTTCTACCATGCAATCCAGGTTTTCTTTGGCTTTGTCGTAAACCTGCTGGCTATGCACATCTGTACCTACAGGCAAGTCTATCTCCGCACGGGTAACATGATAAAAATGATAGGGATTATTTTTATAGGCTCTTGCTTCTTCAACACTTACTACATCATAAGGTAATGTAGCCACATCTTTTGCTAATTCTTTTTTAGGCCTTAATCCTTTGAAAGGGGTAATCTTTGCCATTTGCTATCTGTGATTTATTGATTTTCGATTTCAAATTGTTTCATTACATCTACCAGGTACTGCACATCTGCAAGTGATATCGCATTGTATAATGATACTCTGAATGCGCCTACCAGCCTATGTCCTTCTATCCCTGTAATATCATGCGCTTCGCAATAGCTGATAAATGTTTTTTCGTGAACTATATTTGTTGCTCTTTCCAGCACAGTGGGATCCGAAGCTTGGAATTCACGTGACTTGAAGTCGCGG
>JADMIO011409258.1_pt1 | contig 92099 bp, 80 predicted proteins | sample 8958161 | NCBI WGS metagenome assembly JADMIO01 (sample SAMN16585339, study PRJNA669376) | soil metagenome | isolation source: Crop rotation soil | place: USA: Cullars Rotation, Alabama | collected 2011
GCCGCGACTTCAAGTCACGTGAATTCCAAGCTTCGGATCCCACTGTGCTGGAAAGAATGTCTCTGATTACTTCAAACACCGGCGAGTTCTCGACCCAGGCGATCGTTTCTTTCGGCATTCCTTTGGCGATGGGATTGTTTGTTTCGAGATTGATTCGCAAAATCGATCCCGGAACATAGAAGTCTGTGCGCGGTAGTCCGTTGACTACATCGCGTATCGGGAGTTTGAATTGCTCGATGGCGAAATCCGAAGCGCGATTGAGACAGACGAGCGTACCGCCGGCTTCGACAAACTCGCGCAGGGCTTTCACGCCTTCTTCGCCGAGGCCGCCCGTGTATTCCGCTGGACGCGTGTCCTCGCGATAACCGTTAAGAATGTCCGCGCGTGATTGATCGGGAATGATGATGGTGTCGAGATCTTTGCTCAGTCCTCCCGCGCGAATTTGACGATCGCCTATGGATCGATATCCCGTGCACTTCTGCTCGTCCAGGACCCAACGGGTCCAACCTTCATCTATTGCCGGCATTGCTGACTTGTAGATCGCGCGGGGCGGCAAGGATGCGTCTCCACATCCGCCATTATTTCCGGTGCTTACAGATTTGAGCGGTTTGTATTTGAAGGGAGTCCGCACTGGTTCGACTTCGACATTCATTAGCAATGAGAGGGTATGTGCGGTCACGTCGTACGGAGCAATTGGGTGGCCCTTCACATCGCGCAGGTCCGGATACTGGCGCGGCAGGAGCATCGCTTCAGCAAAGGTCGCATAAGGTTGATCCATCGGAACGACAATGGTTTCCGGTGGATAGCTGCGACCTTCCAATCGAAAAGGAGACACCACATGAGCTTCAACTCCGGCAGTCCTGAGGATTCCGAGAAGTTCATCCGACGCTCGCGTTGAGAAGACCCCAGTGAAACGCTGGGTTTCCTTCGACGGCCTTACGACCAACGCAAACAATTCCCCATCTTTCCGCGGCCGAACTGCATCTCTCCCCATCTCGTAAAACCTTTCCAGGTAACGCTCACGATTTTGCGCCGCGTGCTTCAACAGCAGGAAAGCTGCGGTGGTCATGTGATTGGTAATGTCGCGCAGGCGCCATTCGCCGCCCATCCATAACGGACCGAAAGTGTCCGATTCTTTTCGCGGATCGTAGCCTTCGCCTGTACGCAACTGATCGAACTTCACTGTAACCGGCGTGGCCAGTCGTGCCGACGCCGTCTCAGACAAAATGCGAATGCCACCATGGTAATGCGAATACGCACGCGCTGGTGTCCACGCGTCATAAGTCGAGTTCGTGGTGATCCCCTTAAATCCAGCCGCGCGCATTTCTTTCGCGATGTAGTTTCCGAGTTCGGTGTAGCCGTCGACGATCTGCCTCGGCACATTCGGCTCGACCGGTTTCATGTATGGCGGCAGAAACAATCGCGAGCCTGTTGTGCCCTGCTGATGAATGTCGTGGACGATCTGCGGATGCCAGACATTGAGAATCTTCTCGACGACGAGTTGCGTCTCGACCTGAGTGAATGCGTACCAGTCACGATTGTCGTCATGGCCGGTGTAGTAGTGATAAAGCTCCGGCGGTTCGGTGCCTTCGTAACGCGTGCCCAAAGTCTTCTGATACCAGTTGTTGACGATGTCCACACCGTCGGGATTTGTGGAAGGCACCAGCAGGATGATCGTATTGCGCAGAATCTCGAGTGTCTCCGGATCGTTTGCCGACGCGAGCCGGTAAGCGATCAGCATGCTCGAGAGATATGAACCAACTTCAGTTGAATGAATGCCGCAGGTAATCGCCACGACCGTCTTACCCCGTGCTACCAGAGATTTGGCTTTGCGATCGGCAGCAGGCGACGGCCCACCCAGTTTGCGCGGATCTGCAAGTTTATCCTGAATCCCACGGTATCGCTCCAGTTGGGCCAGGTTCTCGGGCGCGCTGATAGTCGCGTAAACAAAGGGCGCGCCTTTCGTGGACTTGCCAATCTCCTGAAACTGCACGCGGTCGCTGGCCGCATCGAGTGTTTGAAAGTACTCAATCACCTTGGCCCAGCTGGCAAGCTTGCGATCATCGCCGGGGCGAAACCCGAGTACGTCCTCAGGCGCGGGAACGGCTGGGGCAGAGTTGGCTTTATGAGAGACGAAATCAGGCTGGATTGATAACGCGAGGACGATAAGCGCGAAAAGGTAGAGCGGACGTTTCTGCATCAGACTCTCCAAAACAATCGAGCACTCAAGAACGCGTGGGCGCAATCTTAACCCACTCGCTGCGGCCGGTGGAACTGCTTTGATTCGATGAGAGTCTTGAACGACAGGCTGCCAATATGTCGATCTCGAGCGCGATCAGCGGCTGGTAGCGTGCTGTATCTGATTAAATCCCGTGGAGCCGCAAGCGAAACTCGTCATTAAAGGCGGTGATGTCCGGTAATCGCCCGGAAAATTGTTTTGCTTCGCGGAAAAGCTTTGGGATGCCGCCCGTGGAAAGGGAAAGACCGTACGCCGGGCTGGCAAAAATAGAAGCGATTTGCGGATTCAAATGCTGTCTCACGCCGAAGCGAATTGCCCGCAATGCGGCCGGCGCAAAACCTGCACTACGGCGCGGGTTCACGATCTCAATCGCGTGATCGAAGATGTGAATACGGGTCGTAAGCTCGCGCACTGCGAGATCGCGATGAATCAAAGCATTGGCCAGCCCTTCGATGACAACGCCGCGATGATAATTAGACCTCGCGGTGAGTCCCGCCTCAGTCTGAACGCCACTTCTCGGCACATTAGGCCGCGCATCCCACAAATCAGCGTAGCGTCCGATGAATTTCAAAGAAGATTCGTGAACCGACGCCAGATTGCCGCGCAGCTCGATGCGCTCAATCACCGGAGCCTGATTGTTGTCGCCACCAAAACGCGTGGCGATAACTGTCGACCGCGGCAGCAGACGCGCCACGGTTTCATCCCGGCCGAAAAGTATCAAACCGGCGAAGGTGGGGACCAGTTCGCCGCGACTCTCGGCCGCCAAAAGCAGATACCGCTCCAGCACTTCGCCGGTGGGATAGCCCTGCGCAGTTTTCTCTTCAAACGCATTGCCGGCGAACGCGCGCATGAAACTCCATAAGTGAGCTTCGTCGATGTCCGCAATCGACGCGCCCACGGCCGGCAGACTCTCGTAGCTAAAGGGCTTTGATTCGTCCAGCAGTGCCGCTAATTCTTCATTGGTAGCTTCGCGCTTTTCCGCGCCGAAGCGCATAAAGAAACGCCCATCGCGCGTGCGATAGGGCCGCTGCTTGCCCTCAACGTCCAGCGCGACAATCCGGCGGCCGCTATCAAAGGCCAGGCGATCGATAAAAGGAACGAGGGGCGGCACGATCTCTTCGCGACAGATACGCACCAATTCTTCCTGGACGTCCTCGGGATGCTCGACGCCTTCGACGCGCATTTGATCATTGATGCCGAACACGATGACGCCGCCGCCGGTGTTGGCCAAAGCGACGATGCCCTGGGCGATCCGTTCGGAATTCGAAAGTTTTACTTTCAGTTCGAGGTAGGTGTCTTCACCGCCGCGCACCATGCGCATCAGCTCAGTGCGTGAAGTTTGCGGCGCGCCGCTGGAATACAGGTATTCCTGAAAAGAGCGTTCGGTGACCGGCTCGTGCCGTTGGTTGCTGCGGAATCTTCTGCGAGCCATTTGTGTAATGGCGGGGCCAGCGAGCCCGCCCGGATGCGAGATGCAAGGCCCTCGCATCGCTGGAATTTCAGAGTTACTGCTTCACGCTTTCTTCGTCGTCAGTGTAGCATAGGCGAGCCCGTTGCCCGGGCCCGTCGTTTTACGACTTTGCCGCCCGATGTGCGGTAGGCTTTGCCTTACCGTCAAGACTCTCTTAATTTTCCGGGGCCGAGCCCCAAAGAGATTTGGAACTGAGTGGGAAAAGGCAAAGCCTTTCCGCACCTCAAACGGCCAGGCCGTAACAACCGTCACATGTTTCATCGCAATCACGTAAAGGCCTACGTCGGACTGGGATCAAATCTTGGCGATCGCGCGGGGAATTTGGTGCTCGCGATCCGCGGGATGATGGAAGCGTCTTTGTGTGTGACCCGCATGTCATCAGTCTACGAGACTGAACCGATCAGTGAAGTTGAGCAGCCGAAATTCCTCAACATGGTGGTGGAAGTTGGCAATACTTTGCCCACACCACAGCAGATGATGGCGCGCCTGCTGCGCATTGAGTTTGCGCTCGGCCGCATTCGCGAGTTGACGGATGGGCCCAGGACCATCGATCTGGATCTGCTCATGTATGGCGATCTAAAAAGCGATACGGAGTTTTTGAAGTTGCCGCATCCCTGTTTGCATCAGCGGCGATTCGTGCTCGAGCCGCTGGTTGAGATTGCGCCGCGAGTGATTCATCCGACATTGAAGCTGAGCGCTGCCAAACTATTGGCTAATGTGGAAGATACGTCCGAAGTAAAGCGCTGGGTCCCGGTGTAAAGACAATCATCCGCAGATTTCACAGATTACGCAGAGAAAATCTCAGCCAGCTAGCATGCAATCATGGAAGGCTTCAACTTACTGCTTTGCTTAAAAATCTGTGTAATCTGCGTAATCTGCGGACGTCCTTAATCCATCTTCGCCGTCGGCAAGAACTTTGGTGCGCGCCGCGCCCGAGTGGCCTGCTCGAATGAATACGCGAACCTGATCAAAGTAGGTTCGCTCCACGCGCGGCCAAAGAAAGAAATTCCCACCGGCAATCCAAAAACGTATCCTGCCGGCACAGTGATGTGTGGATAGCCGGCCACCGCCGAAGCAGTTGAGTAGCCACCGGTGAAGTGATCACCGTTTGCCCAGTCGGTGGGCCATGGCGGACCTCCGGTCGGCGCAATCAGCGCGTCCAGCCGGTTCTTGTCCATCACAAGATCGATGCCTTCCTTACGTGAGAGCCGTCGGTTCTTTGCCAGCGCATCGCGATAGGCTTTCTCCGTCAGTGGCCCTTTCGCCTGTGCTTTGATCATCAGGTCCTGGCCAAAGTAAGGCATCTCGCGATCGCGATACTGCTCGTTGAAATCGATGATTTCTTTGAGCGACTTTACCGGCGCGCGCGGCCCGAGCGACGCGAGATAGGAATTAAGGTCGGCCTTGAATTCGTAAAGCAGAACTTCTAATTCCGTGTCATCGAACTTTCCCTGCGTCGGGATGTCGGCCGGATCGACGATGGTCGCGCCACGCTTTCGAATGATCTCGATGCAATCGTTCAATAACTTATCGACCGCGTCGTTGAAGCCAAACGCTTTGCGATGCACGCCGATGCGTGCGCCGGTGAATGCGTTCGCATTCAGGTATTGTGTGTAATCAACCAGCGACTTGCCGGCGCTGGCTTTGGTTTCATCATCGCGCGCATCAACGCCCGTCAGCACACCAAGCAAAATCGCGGCGTCGGTGACAGTGCGACACATCGGGCCGGCCGTGTCCTGGCTATGCGCAATCGGAATAATTCCCGCGCGGCTAACCAGACCGAGCGTGGGCTTAATCCCAACGAGCGAGTTCGCATTTGAAGGACAGACCACAGAGCCATCGGTTTCCGTGCCCACACCAATGGCGGCGAGGTTTGCAGCAATCGCGGCGCCGGTGCCTGAACTCGAGCCACAGGGATTGCGATCGAGCACGTAAGGATTTTTCGTTTGTCCCCCACGTCCACTCCAGCCGCTGCTTGAGTGGCTCGAACGGAAGTTGGCCCACTCGCTCAGATTTGTCTTGCCGATGATTACGGCGCCCGCGTCGCGCAACTTTCTGACGACAAACGAGTCCTGCAAAGGTATCGATCCGCCCAGGGCGAGTGAACCGGCAGTGGTGGTCATGCGATCGTGCGTATCAATGTTGTCTTTGATGAGCACCGGTATGCCATGCAAGGGTCCGCGCACGCGGCCAGCTTTGCGTTCGGCATCCATGTCTGCCGCGATCGACAGCGCATCAGGATTCAACTCGATGACCGAATTGATTTCCGGGCCATGCTTGTCGACCTCTTCAATGCGCTCGAGATATTTCGTCGTCAGCGAGTGCGCGGAAAGTTTTCGCGAAGCCATGCGGGCTTGCAGTTCGGCGATGGTGAGCTCATCGAATTCGAAAGCGGGCATGAGGGCTGGGCTGTTGGCTGCTTCGGCATTTGTTCGAGCAGAGACGGAAACAGTCGCGGCGGCGACTCCGGCGGCGCCGGCAATTCCTTTGCGCACGAAATTCCTGCGGTTCATTGGGATTCCTCGATGATGGGATGGTGGAACGAAGGCGTTTCTAATCTGGAGCGCGGGAAAAGTCAATGAGGGTCAGAACCTCAAGTGGTAACGACGGGGTAAGTTTCAGCGCGAAGCGCCGTCATGAAATAGCCCTGACCGTCAGGTCGGAGTGGCTTCCGAGTAGAGAGAGAGCCTGGGAGGCCCGACATGGGCCTTCGTTAAATCAGGATTTCGTCCAGTTCTTCGATGGCAGGATTTGAAAACAGCAAGCCCGGCCAGGTTTGCGGCCGGAAGCTGAAGCTGACGGGCGTGCCGTTGCGGACGCTCTCAGCCAGCCGCTTGGCATCGGGAAGCACGCCGATCGCGCGCAGCGCCTGCGGATCGCTCTCGAGCAAAACGCGTTGCCCTTCGTCGGCGCCAAAAGCCGCCGTCACAATCTCAGCGCGGAGACGCAGTTTGACGAACTCGAGTTCCGGATCAATCTGAGCGTCTTGCAGGTGGCGCGCTGAATCTTTGCGCACATAATTACGAAAGGCTTCGAGCACGCGATCGTTGACCGGAAGATCGGATGACTTCGGCGTGCGCTCGTAGGCGACTTTGTCCGTGCGATACGATTCGAGACCGGGCACGGCCCCAGCAGCGAGTTGGCGCGTGAAATAGAACGCAGCTTCGATGATCCGCGCGCGTACTGGGGTTGCGGTCAGGGGTCGCGCTTCGATGTCGGGCGTGATGCCTCCGCCACCATAAAAAACGCGGCCGGCGGCCGTGCGAAACGCCGGAGCATTTGTCGAGCGCGGCGCGGTCGATTCGGTCGGCGAAGGCTGGCCCGGCTGAATCGCTTGCTGGTTCTCGGTCTGGTCGTGGCGGACGTAGTAGTCATACAACGAGCCGCTCGAATAATCGCGTTGCAGCGAGCGGCCATAAGGCGTGTAGTACCGCGCCGTCGTCAACGTCAATCCTGTATTGAACGGCAGTTGAAACACATGCTGCACGAGTCCTTTGCCGAAACTAGTCTCGCCCACAATCAACCCGCGGCCGTGATCCTGAATCGCGCCGGCTACGATTTCTGAAGCCGAAGCTGTATTCCGATTAATCATCACCACCAGCGGCAACTCTTCAGGCTCGCTGCCGTTCGATTTGTAAACAGCCGGACGCGTGTATTCGCTGCGCCCCTTTACTGAGACGACAACTTTATCGCGTGGCAGAAACTCGCTTGAGACATCGATCGCCTGGTCCAAAAGCCCGCCCGGATTATTGCGTAGATCCAGGACCAACTGGCGCATGCCTTCCTTCTTCAGTTCGCTGATTGATTCGCGTAGCTCGTCATCGGTAGTGTGCTGAAAGCCACCAACTAACCCGACATATCCGGTGCCGGGCGTAATCATGAACGCGTTGCGAATCGAAGGGAGGGGAACTGCGTCGCGCACAATAGTAAAGTCGAGCGCCGACTCCTGACCTACCCGTTCGACCTTGATCTGCACCTCGCGACCGCGATCGCCGCGCACGTTGCGCGAGACTTCGTCGCTCGTCCACTCGCGCGCATCCTTGCCGTCGACCGCGATGATGCGGTCGCCGTAACGCAGGCCTGCACGCGAGGCCGGCGTGCTGTCGACTACCGACTGGATGTACACGCCATCGTCGTGACGCAGGATCTGCACGCCGATCCCGTAAAAGCTCGAAGCCTGGTCCTCTTTGAGTTTCTTGAACTCGGCGGAAGAAAAATAGACTGAGTGCGGATCGAGCGTGAACAGCATGCCCTGAATGGCAGCTTGCGTGGCTTTTTCGTAGTCTATGTCGCCGGCGTAGTGCTGCTCGACCGTTTCAATTGCCTCGCTATAGTCGCTTTCGATCTTATCGGCTTCATATTTATCCGCGAGCAAAGCGGGACTCCGCGGCGCATTTGCGGCGGCAATTGCCGCGGCGCGATGACGGCGCGAGCGCGTGTACAAGCCGCCCAGCACCGTGGCGGCGACGAGTAGCAGAACGGCTCCGATGGCGAAAGTGCGCGACATTTACGAGATGAAATATAGCACAAGGCTGAGTGACGTCCGAAGGCGTTGGCATTTGGAGTGCGGTGACCTGTCACCGCTTTCTGTTCGGGAATCCGGCGTTTTCGTAAACCGCTGCGACGCGTCGCAGCAAACACAGCGCCGCCAGGTAGGCGCGCCCCAAATTGCGGCAATGCCGGGGCTCTGCGTCACTTCACCAAAGCGAGATGCTAATGAGATGATGCGTAATCTATGCCGCCGCAACTCTCAATCGTGGTTCCGGCCTTTAATGAAGGGGCACGCCTGGGGGCGACGCTGCCCGGGATCCTCGCGTATCTGGATGCTTCCAGCGACGCTGCGGAACTAATCGTGGTTGATGATGGATCAACCGATGACACCGCCGCGGTTGCGGAAAAGGCCTTGGCCCAAGCGACGGGCCGCGTCGAAGCGCGAGTGCTGCGCTATGAACAGAACCGCGGCAAAGGATACGCGGTGCGCAAGGGGTTGCTGGCTGCGGCCGCGGAGATTGCGTTGTTTTCAGACGCCGACCTTTCAACCCCAGTGACTGAGATAGAAAAGTTGGTCGAGCCGATTCGCCGCGGCGAGTTTGATTTCACTTTCGGATCGCGCGCGTTGGACCGCGAGCTGATCGGCGTGCATCAACCGTGGCGGCGCGAACAGGGCGGCCGTATTTTCAATTTGATCGTGCGTGTGGCGACGGGCCTGCCGTTCTGGGACACGCAATGCGGCTTTAAAGCTTTTCGCTTGAGCGTCTGCCGGCCTTTGATCGAAGCAGCGCGTATCGATCGGTTCGGCTTTGATGTCGAGCTGATTTATTTGGCGCACCTGGCCCAATTGCGCTTGCGCGAGATTCCGGTGCGCTGGGATCACAACGAGGGGGCCCTGGACGCTTCGGGTAACTACTCGCGCGACAGCCTGCGGATGGTTAACGAAGTGCGTCACATTCGCCGGGGTGTAAAATCAGGTGTGTACAGCGCGGCGATCAACGCGGCACGGGCGGCGGCGCGGTCCGGGTCCAGCCAATCCGCCGCGGCATCTTAGCCACAGTTTTTGAGCAGGAGAAACCATGACCGCACGACTCAACGTCAACATCGATCACGTCGCGACTGTGCGACAAGCACGGCGGGCGCCTGAACCGAGCCTGGTCGCGGCCGCAATGATCTGCGAACAGGCGGGCGCCGATGGAATCACCATCCACCTGCGCGGTGATCGCCGGCATATTCAGGACGCCGACGTGACGTTGCTGCGTCAAGCGGTCACTACTTATCTGAATGTTGAGATGGCGGCCACGGAAGAGATGATTAAGATTGCGATCGACACGCGGCCGGAGGCAGTCTCGCTGGTGCCTGAGAACCGGGGTGAGATCACCACCGAAGGCGGTCTTAACGTGCGCGCGAACATGTCGATCGTGCGCGCGGCAGTCAACAAGCTGCGCGACTCAGGCATTATGGCCAGCCTCTTTATCGATCCGGATCCGGATCAGATCGAGGCAGCCCGTGAAGTAAACGCGCAACAGATCGAGTTGTGCACGGCGGCCTATGCCGAAGCCACGCTCGGCGCCGCGCGAATTCACGGTGAAGGCGCGGTGCGGGCCAGTCACGAACTGCGCCGTTTGCGCGAAGGGGCAACGCTCGGAGCGCAGCTGGGATTGCATGTGGCCGCCGGTCACGGCCTGACGGTGCGTAATGTGGGTGCGGTCGCGCGCATCAGCGAAGTCGAAGAGTTCAATATCGGGCACAGCATCGTTTCCCAGAGTATCTTTGTGGGGCTGAAACAAGCCGTGCTCGATATGAAGAAAGCGATCCGGAAGGGCACGCACTGAACGAAATGCGCAGCGATGATATCGAGCTGAAGTTCGAAGTCTTTGTAGACGACAATTACCACTACATGGACGAAAGCGAAAGATATTCAGGCGGCGTCTTTGATTCATGGGAAGCCGCCGAGGCAAAGTGTCGCCAGATTGTCGACGAGTTTCTGTTGGCTAATTACAAAGAAGGCATTTCCGCCGAAGCTTTGCTCAGCCAGTACAAGTCTTACGGAGAGGATCCTTGGATATTGTCTGCGGATGACGGGCGCAGATTCTCGGCCTGGGATTATGCCGAAGCGCGATGTCAGGAAATTTGCCGCGCGAAGTGAATGTGGTACGCCTGCAGCGAAAATTACCTTAGCGATACGCAAACGAACTTCATCGACACTTGCCGGTTAACCGGTTTGAGTCAGGAGGTATCTTAAAGAACTGTGCGACGCCTGGGTCACCTCGACATCGAATTCCCGATTTGGATCAAGTGATGACCCACCTTTCAGCACTCTATCTGGCGGCCTTCATATCTGAATTAATCCAGGTTTTGGGATTGTTGGGATCTCTTCGTAACGTGGCGCCCCGGCTCCACATCAAATCATCGACAAAGATAACCCGATTGATCCTCATGCTTACGCTTGGGATGCTTTCAGGGAAACCGCTCGCAGTAAGTAACTTTCTCAAATCGACAAACCGGTCGGTAGTCAATCGAATTTCAACAGTTTCTCCTGGCGCTATCTTGTCTGCACTGTCGCCAGGATTCGGAAGACGCTGTTGCAGTGCTGAATTCCCATAAGACATATCTTCGGCTGACATGATCCCCTTCGCGCTGTCGGAGCCCGGGAACTGCAATTGAATTGAGGCGAAAAGTATGGACTTGTCAGACGTGTTCTTCACCGAAATCACCAGCTTACTCAGCCAGTCATCAGTGGCCCTGAATCTCTTATCGAAAGCTACGCTTTCGGAATTAACCCGAATCTCCGTGATCGCGACAGGCTCGTTCTGTTCGAACGGAAGCCTGCAAATTATTCTTTCGTCGGGCGCTTGAGCGCCGCTTGGGTACGAAGCGAACAAGCCGGCCATAAGCAAGACCATGCCGGAAATGATCGGGCGAGTTTTCATTGATTGGGCCTCCTCTCGGCTGGGAGCGTCAGGTAGCCGTAGTGAGTAAAAAACCGCTCCTTTGTATCTTGAGTCCATTTTTGAAGTCAAGGTGTTTCTTTGTAGCGAAAGGGGAAATTCCCCTTGCATAGTTTGTTGCATAAGCAGCAAGACGGGCGCGCACGACCGGACTGTCGGCACTAAGTTCGCGCGGAATTAAGAAGTGACTGAGCTAGCCACCGGACGGGCTGGCTAACTGTAAAGGCGCCACTGAGCGCGAGTTTAAGCGCGGCCTTCTCGAAATCTGTTTCCCCGCAGACCTTGTTCTCGCTAGTTCTCAAGACAGCCGAACGTTGATCCAACTGCCGTCGGCATTGCACGTTCCAATTTGACGAAAGCACTTATAAGGGAGGTCGTTATTGCCGCAACTACATGCTTCAGAGTTACAACCCGACTCGATCACACTCCAACCGCCGGGGCAGTTCGGATTGTTGCCGCAGGCTTCTGCGCCAGGCAACGAGCTGAGAATGAAAACGAAGCTGACATCAACACAATTCCTACGGATGTCAGCAACAGATATTTGAAGAGGAAGATTTTGGTTTTCATCTGACAACCTCTTTGAGGTGTGAAGGTTAGGGTTCTCGTTCCTGAAGGGCAATCTGTTCCTCCATCTGCTTGCGCATTGATTGAGCCGCTTCGCGCTTGCCCTCGCGTTCCAAAGTTTCAATCATCTGTCTAAAAGTGTCGTACTTAACGAGCCAATTCGGGAGTCCAGCAAACGCTCTTTCGTCAGGTTCACCAAACCGAACTTCAACCAGCTCCGTTACCGCGGACCCGACCGAAGACACGCTTACTTGTCTTATGGGAAAGCCGTCTAATTCCGGAGCGCTATACAAATCAGTGTAACCACCATCGGTGGCGGGAAATCGCAACACGTATGTTTGAAAACCGCGAACCAATTCCTCCTTGAGGAAGTTGGGATGAGCATGTCCGTCGTTGATCGCGACGTATGACGCTTTTTCTTTAGGCGGCATTGAGGATAAAAACTGAAAGGTATGATTTGTGAAATCAGCTTTAAAAACACCTTTACCAGGAATACCGAAGGTTACATCCCTCTTTACCACTTCGTCCTTTGAGTTGTAGTACTTGCGCACAGTTTTCCAGGTGCCATCCGATTTCTGGTACCTCACCGATACTGAATATCGAATCGCGGCGGGATCATTAGGCAAGCCGGCAAATGGTACGCCAACGTCCTTGGTTACAAGCGTAAAACTCTTTCGGTGACGTAACTTCTTGCCGTTTGCCTGGCGAACCGCAAGGGCAATCGATACCGAAACAAGTCCAAGGCTGAAGACTATTACTGAGATGACTCTGAGACGAGCAAAAGATTTTCCGAGCACGATGGGCGGCCTCCTTGCAGCTTGGGATTGTTGCCTTGAGAAACCGTTAGAAACTAAGCGCACTCTAACAACGACAATCCAGTTCCGTCAACGGCTTTGAAGTACCAAACAGAGCCAAACGCCACAGTTACTTAGTTAAAGTGCGATAGTACGATTCTTGGGTAGGCGCAATTTTTAGGAAGTCAGACGAAGAGTCAGCCTCGACGATCAGAGGCCAGTTGCAAGCGAACCATTGAGCGCTCGAGCTTCGCGCGGGCCTTCTCGAAATCTTCTTCTGTCCCACTCCACGAACTCAATTGCTTTTCCGTATGTTCGCGCGAAAGTTTCGCACGCGCGGCATCGATCTCTTCGGGTCGCTCAGCAATTTCGGCGAGGACTGAAACACGGTCATCACTGACCTCGACAAAGCCACCGGAGACGTGAAGCTGAAAGGTGGTGCCGTCTTCTGCGTAGGACAGGACGCCGGTTTTCAATTCTGAGATTAGCGCAGCATGGCCGGGAAGGATCTGCATCTCGCCGTTGCGGCCGGGCACGGTGACTGAATTCACCGGCTCTGAGAGGACGCGGCGCTCAGGAGTGACAACTTCAAGCTGAAGCAATTGACTCATTTTTCATTTGTTAATTAATCCATTAACTTCGATTGCTTCCTGATTCACCCGACAATGAATCAAGGGAACACTGAGCCAATGAATCAATTCTCTTAGTCCTGCATCGACTTGCCGGCTTCGATCGCTTCTTCGATCGTCCCGACCATGTAGAAGGCCTGTTCAGGCAGATCGTCGTGCTTGCCGTCGATGATTTCCTTGAAGCCTTTGATCGTATCTTCGAGTTTCACGTACTTGCCCTCGCGTCCGGTGAACTGCGAAGCGACGTGGAACGGCTGCGAGAAGAACTTCTGAATCTTGCGCGCGCGCGACACGACCAACTTGTCTTCGTCGGACAATTCGTCGAGGCCGAGGATCGCGATGATGTCCTGCAGGTCCTTGTAGCGCTGCAGAATCTGTTTGACGTTCATGGTGGTGTTGTAGTGATCCTCACCGACGATGCGCGGGTCCAGAATTCGCGACGACGACGCCAGCGGATCGACCGCCGGGTAGATACCGAGTTCGACAATCTGTCTGGACAAAGCGGTGACGGCGTCCAGGTGCGCAAACGTCGTGGCCGGGGCCGGATCGGTGTAGTCGTCAGCCGGAACATACACGGCCTGAATCGAGGTGATTGAACCGGTCTTAGTCGAAGTAATGCGCTCCTGCATTTCGCCCATTTCCGTGGCGAGGTTCGGCTGATAGCCCACCGCGGACGGCATACGTCCGAGCAGCGCTGACACTTCTGAACCCGCCTGGGTAAATCGGAAAATGTTGTCGATAAAGAGCAGCACGTCCAATCCCTGATCGCGGAAATATTCCGCGACTGTCAGACCCGAAAGCGCCACGCGCAAACGCGCGCCCGGCGGTTCAGTCATCTGACCGTAAATCAAAGCTACTTTCGAATTCTCGACTGCTTTCAGATCGACCTTGGTCATGTCGAAAGCGCCGGTCTCTTCGAGGTTCTCGTAGAAAGGAGCGCCAAAGTCGATGACCTTTGATTCGACCATCTCGCGGAGCAGGTCGTTGCCTTCGCGGGTGCGCTCGCCGACGCCGGCAAATACCGAAAAGCCTGAACGCGCCTTCGCGATGTTGTTGATTAGCTCCATCACGATGACGGTCTTGCCCACGCCCGCGCCGCCGAACAAACCAATCTTGCCGCCGCGCAGAAACGGCTGAATCAGGTCGATGACCTTGATGCCGGTTTCGAACATCTGGAGCTCAGTTGATTGTTCGTCAAAGGCCGGAGCGTGACGATGAATCGGATAGCGTTGCTGGTGGGGAATTTCGCCGAGATTGTCGACTGGATCGCCGATGACGTTCATCACGCGACCAAGCGTGCCTTCGCCGACCGGTACGGTGATTGGACCGCCGGTGTCGGTGGCGTTCATGCCACGCACCATGCCGTCCGTGGGCAGCATCGAGACTGCGCGCACCCGGCCTTCGCCGAGGTGTTGTTGCACTTCCGCGATGACGTTGATCGGCTCGGGAACTTCAAAGCCGTCCGAGGTTATGCGCAGCGCCTGGTAGATAGGCGGCAGGTAATGCTCGCTGAATTCGACGTCGACCACCGGGCCGATAATTTGCACGACTTTTCCGACGTGTCCGTTGCCGTTAGCGTTAGGCGTAGCCATATTTCTTCACTCAACTCCTTCGAATTAAAGCAGAAGCCTTACAGACGAAAACTGGAAGGGTTTTAAAGATGGAGAGGTTAACATACGGCTTCGGCGTTCGCAAAACGATGGGGAGTCAGGCGCGAAGCGCGATCTACGCGATGGCTTTGCCGCTCCGATGCGCGCGCTCTCACCATATTCTTCTGCGGATCCAAGACCCGCGAATTCATCCCTGTTTTCGGCAAGTCGAAGACTTGTCGCGTATCGGGAGTGGCAAAGCCCTAATCCAAGTAGATTTATCCACTGACGAAGTTGGCCTGATTACCCAGCCGCCGAACCCACTCGCAGGACCAAACCGCCAATAAAGTTATCAAAGGTGAATTTTTGAACTAAGCTCCCGCTTCCGAGGCACAATTCAAGCTTAGAATCGCCGTTTGGCAAACTAGTGTTTCTCACTTCGGCGTTGTCTCAAAAGTAACGCTGGTTACTGCTCGCAGAAGTTTCTGAAGCAATTAACCACGCCATCATTAAACTGATCGTAACAGGGTATATGGTCCTGGCCGTGGACGGCGAGACACTGATCAAACCGCTGCTGGACGTGTTGCATGCAATTGTCACACTTTTCTTGCAGTGTTTGGCCGTCAGCTTTAACCCCGCGCTCAGCAGCGGGTCCTCCAAGTGGGAGGGCCAGCATGACGAACATTACGACGGCGACAACGTAAGAGAGAGATTTTCTCATCGCGATCTCCTTTTGGGTCGTAGTATGGAAGCCTGGTTTTCCTGAAGGGAAACGCCTTATTAATATAAGTTCACGGGAAAAGTCAATAATTTAATCAGAGCCATCTGGCTTCTGACCGCTTATCCGCTTTTAGCCACTTTCAGCCGTGACTTCTACGGCAGCGCCTCGATGTTGACGTAAAACTTGAACAGGCCGGTCTGCTTGAGGCCGAACAGGAACCTCACGCTAATTGAACCACCCAAGGGCAGCGGCGGCGCCAGTGGAATGACCGACAGGCTAGAGTTGAAGGCCCCGCCGTTCGGCTGCGAAGGCGGCTCCTCTAACGTCGTCCCGCGCACGAGGACGCTGCTCGGGGCCGAGCCGCACTGGCTCACAATCACCATGACATCCGACGATGTCAACGCGCGCAAGTCGGCGATGCCCGAAGGTGCGGGGTAGGTCGTGATGTCTATGATGCGGAACCGCAGCCGCGTCGCTGAAGGGATCGTGGTGTTGGTGAGCGTCCTGCGGATTTCGAGCGTGCCGAAAGGATAGTCCGGGGTGGCGACCGTGCTCCTCACGCGGTTCGGCGGTAACGACGAAGACGTGCAGGGGTCGAGCAGGGCGGCCGTGAAGTTGCCGTTTCGCTGAATGGGACTGGAAAGATTCTGCGGCCCCGGCGCGCCGAGGCGCTGCCCCGCGCCCGCGCTCACGCCGCCAGTGTCCACGAAGATGAAGTCGGCGGCATTCTCGGGCGAATCAACCACGCTGCCGCCCGAAGGGCACGGCCCGAAGGTCGTGATCGAGCCCGACTTGCCGCACTCGTCGCGCACGAAGGCATAATCAGTTGAGAGCGAAGTCAGCAGCGGCAGCCCCACCCCCTCCTTGTAGAGCGTTGACGACGTGGTGAAGCCGACGGCGTCGAGCCGAGTCGAGAGCGAGAAGTCGGTGGCGGAATTGAAGAGGGCGAGGCCGCTGTTGTCTGGAATGTCGCCGAGGTAGGTGGCATCACCGCTGGCCGTCGTCCCGACGCCCGCCGGATAAGCACCAAGGCCATAGCCGTTGCCGTTGACGCAGAGGAAGTGGCCGTGCGCAGGAATGGTGACATTCGCCGGGATGGTGCAACGTTTGATCCCGTCATCCGAGACGATGGCGTAGCCCGCCGAGCCGTCGGTGGTTCTGACGGTGTGCGGCGAGTCCGTATTATTGTAGATTTCGACGTACTCATCGTTCGCGCCGCCCGGCCCGCGCAGGCGGAACTCGCTGATGAGCAGGTCGCCGGGCATCGCCGGGCATTGCCTTAACAAGACCGACACGCTGGCCGAATTCAAGTTGGTCGCGGCGAGGTCTTGTTTGCCGTCTCCGTTGAAATCTCCTACCACCACTCCACGCGGATTAATGCTGGCACCGAAGTTAGTGGCGGAGCCGAAACCGCCCGCCCCATTGCCTAAGAGGACGGACACGTCGTTAGTGTTTTGATTGGTCACCGCAAGGTCTTGCTTGCCGTCGCCGTTAAAGTCGCCTACCGCCACTGTGATAGGACCGCTGCCAACAACGAAGTTGGCGGGGGCGCTGAAGCCGCCCGCCCCATTGCCTAACAAGACCGACACGGTGCCCGAATTCACCGCGAAGTTGGCCGTCGCGAGGTCTTGAATGCCATCGCCGTTGAAGTCGCCTAATGCCAGTGTTTCGGGAGAGGCTCCCACGCCGAAGTTGGTGGCGGTGCCGAAGCCGCCCGACCCATTGCCCAACAAGACGGACACATTGCTTGAGTTATTATTGCAAACCGCGAGGTCTTGCTTGCCGTCGTGGTTGAAATCGCCCACCACTACAATACCGGGAAAGCCTCCAGCGCCGTAGTTAGTGGAGGCGCTGAAGCTGCCCGTCCCGTCGCCCAACAAAACCGACACGTTGTTCGCGCTAACGTTGGCGACCGCGAGGTCTTGCTTGCCGTCGCTGTTGAAATCGCCTACTGCCACCCCGCCGGGAGTACTGACAACGCTGAAATTGCCGTGGGTGTTAAAACCGCCTGTCCCATTACCCAACAAAATCGAGACGTTGTGTGAGCTAAAGTTAGCCACGGCGAGATCCTGCTCGCCGTCGGCGTTGAAGTCACCCACGGCCACTGTCTTAGGAGTAAGGCCAACACCGAAGTTGGTGGAGGCACTGAAGCCGCCCGCCCCGTTGCCCAATAAGACAGACACGTTGTTTGAGCCAGGGTTAGCCACGGCGAGGTCTTGGTGGCCGTCACCGTTGAAATCTCCCACCGCTAGGACTTCAGGAGAAGAGCCGACGCCAAAGGGTGCCGCCGGAGCGAAGCTGACCGGGTTGCACGTCGCGGGCGTCGTCACCGTCAGCATGAACGTCGCCGTCGTCTGCGCGCCAACGCTGTCGAAGGCCGTGACCGTCACCATATAAGTCCCCGCCGGATGCGCGTCCGTCACACGTATGACGCCCGTCAGCGGGTACCTTCCAACTTGCCTTTGAAGTCGGTCGAAGTGGCGACATTGACGTAGCTTGCGCCGGTCGGAGCGGCATCGGGCGTGACGGTCGTGTTCGCACTAAGCTGCATCGTCGTGTTGGGGTAGTTCCCGACCACGGGGCTCGCTGCTCGCTTCAACCTGGCCGGCACTTTCGTTCTTTGAGGCCGCCCGTACGTCTGTTTGCTCGACGAGCCGCTAAAAGTGCGCGAGCCGATGAGACGAAACACATACTGACTAGCGCGCGGGATAGTCGTTAATGTCGTGGAGGCGCTCGACCTCACTGCCCACGAGATGAAGAGTAGTGAAGAGACGAGCAAGAGACCGGGTCGGATGAGGGTTTTCATCTTTTTACTCCTGCAAGGATTCGGCAACTATGTGGGACAGGGAGGTGGCCGCCAAGGAGTAGATAGAGCGATGGCTTTGTCCACTCCGGCCATCTGCCACAATAATTGCGCCAAAATGAGAATGAAGAATCCCGCCTTCAAGTGAAGTCCGGTCGTAACCGGCAGGCGGCGAGGAACTACGGTCGGGTACAGATTAAAGAGCTAAGTAACTTTATGCGCATAAGCTATCACCAAACTCACAGGCGATCAATAGCTTTTGGCTTCGCAAGCTGGGAAACGTACCCGACATGGTATCCCCGAGGAAAAGATCAGGGATATTGGGAAGGACTGGAAAAAAGGAGTTACGAAGTTGGATGAAGGAATGGTTGAAAATAAAACCGTAGATTAGTGGACGCCAGGTGTCCACTTGGAGAGTACACCGTGCTGCGACAAGGTAAAGAACCTACTTATTTGCGATTGGAGATGGTGCGCTATGCCCGTGAGCATGGCAATAAGCCGGCCGCTCGCTACTTTCACACCACGGTGCGCAGAAGTTTCGCGAAACTTTACTTGTCCCATTGTCGTAGTACAATACGGCAATGCAGATGTTCCACATAGACGCAAAGCATCCGACGCCCCTTTATCACCAGCTCGAACGGTCGATAAAGTTTGCCATCGCCACCGGCAAGCTGCGTATTGGCGACCAGTTGCCGACCGTGCGGCAGTTGGCCGTCGATCTTCGTATCAATCCCAACACCGTGGCCAAGGTCTACGCGGAATTAGAGCGGGCCGGCGTCCTGGAAACGCGACGCGGAGTGGGCACGTTTGTGCAGGAGCGTCCGGCCGAACTTGCTTTCAGTCGCCGCGATCGCGATCGGAACCTGCGCGAGCTGGTCGATCACTTCATCGCTGAAACGCACACGCGCGGGTTTTCACTCGACGAGGTGATCGAGCACCTGGAAAGCAGGCGCCGAAAAAAGTAGCGCAAGCTGCCAGCTCGCCCAGCCGGACCAGCTGACAGCCTGCGATACTTGAAGTCGCAAAGAAGGAGATAGAAGACATGGCAAACATTCAACTGCTCGATAATCGGCGCAACCTGCCGTCCCCCAATACGCCCCGGGTGAACTTTGTTTCGGTATTGGCGTTCGCGGCCCCGGTCGTTTTGGGCGCGCTCGCCACACTGATGACTTTCAATCCCGCCGGAGCGATCGTCGGTGTGTTGCTCGGATTGCTTTTGGCCCAGTCGCCGAAGATTGCGCGCCAGTGGGAACGCGCGGTGATTCTCAGGCTGGGAAAATACGTCGGGCTGCGCGGGCCGGGTCTTTTCTTCCTCGTGCCTTTTGTCGATCAGGTATCAGCCTGGATCGATCAGCGCGTAATCACGACAGCTTTCGCCGCGGAAGAAACGTTGACCAGCGACACCGTGCCGGTCAATGTCGACGCGGTGTTGTTTTGGATGGTTTACGATCCTGAGAAAGCTGCGCTCGAGGTGCAAAACTATCCACAGGCGGTGAGTTGGGCGGCGCAGACCGCTTTGCGCGACATCATCGGACGCACGTCGCTCAGCGATCTGCTGCGCGGGCGCGAGCGCATCGAAGACGAATTGCAGAAACTGATCGACGAGCGCTCAAATCCATGGGGCGTGACCGTGCAGTCAGTCGAGATGCGCGATGTGATTATCCCGGCAGCTCTCCAGGATGCCATGTCGCGTGAAGCGCAAGCCGCGCGCGAAAAGGCAGCGCGCGTGATCCTCGCAGAAGCCGAAGTTGAGATTGCCGAACGGTTCAAGGTGGCTTCTGAGTCGTATCACAACAACCCGACGGCTTTGCACCTGCGGGCGATGAACATGCTTTATGAAGGACTGAAAGAGAAGGGCGCCCTGATGCTGGTGCCGAGCAGCGCGGTCGAGTCGATGGGTATGGGCGGTCTGATGGGAGCGGCGGCGCTGCGTCAACAGAAACTGACCGGAAGTGATGAGCCGGCGGAATAGCTCCAGCCGGCGACACTTCTAGTTCATGCCGCAGCCGTGAATTACAGAGATAAGTGGGACCCGCGAGATCGAACCTCAGTTTCGGTTTCGCGGGTCCAGCATTGTCATCCAATCGGTCGAGCAGAGACGTCCGAGGTTTCCTTCCTCACTCACACTTCCTTTAGGCGAGCATTTACAGGATCTCACTCCCGCCTCTTTCGTGTTTCGCCACAAAAGTCTGACTCTCCGCTGAAATGTTTAAGGTGCTCCGAACATTATTAAGGTGAGGGCTAAATCCAGGACATCAATCCCGCCGGAGGTTTGTTGATGGCAAACAGAATCGATCATCTCGTCGTGCTAATGATGGAAAACCGCTCTTTTGATCACATGCTCGGCTTTCTGAAGACGGCCAGTTATCCCATCGACGGCCTTAGCGGAACAGAAACGAACCCGGATTCCACCGGCGCGTTGGTAGGTGTCTCTGCCGATGCCCATTACGCGGGCGACTTCCGGGTGGATCCCGGCCACGATTTCATCAGTGTAAACGAACAGATTTTCGGCAACTCTCAAGGGACCGGTGGCGGTCCGTTCATGCAAGGTTTTGTGAAGGCCTATTTCAACAGGACGAGCAACGTTTCCAAATCACATAATGTGATGCGCTGTTTTAACCCGTCCCGGCTGCCGGCGCTGAGTACCCTGGCCAAAGAATTCGCAATTTGCGATCACTGGTTTGCGTCTGTTCCCGGCCCAACGCTGCCTAATCGCGCCTTTGCCTTCGGGGCCACCTCTTTGGGCCGAGTCGATATGAATCCGAACTACCTGGCGCTGAAGACCGTGTTTCAATTACTCGACGAGCACGCAGTCTCGTCGCGCATCTACTACACTGACTGGACGATCGGCCTCGCAAACGGGTTCATTTTGAACAACGCGAGGAAGTTTCTTTACTTCTTCGACGATTTCATCAAAGACTGCAAAAACAATAAGCTGCCTGCCTTCAGTTTCATTGAACCGCGATTCAACGACTTTTCGGATCGGGGCGATTTCTTCCCAGCCGCCGACCAACACCCCGATCACAATGTGTTTCAAGGCGAGAAGGTGATCAAGGCTGTCTATGACGCCATCAGAAAAAATGAGCAAACATGGAAAAGCACTCTACTCATCATTACTTATGACGAGCATGGAGGACTGTTTGACCACGTAACGCCGCCGGCCACCGTAACACCGGGCGATAAACCGCCGGGCCCCACAGGATTCAATTTTGAGCGATTAGGCGTGCGAGTGCCGGCAGTGCTGGTCTCGCCTTTCATACCTCGCGGAACAATCGTAAGCAAAGTCTTTGATCACAGCTCGCTGATCGCTACTGCCCGAGAACTTTTCATTGACTCACCAAACGCATTTCTAACCGAACGAGACCGGCTGGCAAATACGTGCGAGGACACTCTTACGCTAGGTGCGGCTCGCACGGATAGAGTAAACATTCCCCAACCGGCTGATGATCCTTTGCCGCAGCTCCTGGCGGCGCTGCCGGCACCGGTCACATCGCCCATGATAACGGGTGCGACTGCAGGATTTTCCGAGAACGCTGATACTGGCGATCCTGCCCAGCGTCCACTAAATGAATTTCAACAAATGATGGTCCAACAGGCGTTCGCGGCCGAAACTTCAGATGCGATACCCGGCCAAACAGAGACGATGGTGAGCGGGGTGCAAAGTGAACAGGACGCGGCCGAGTATCTCGCGGAAGTGAACGAACTAATTCGAAAAACGCGCAAAAAGAAGTAATCGAAGAAGCGAAACGAAAACTATCGGACCGGGAAACCGCAGTCTGTGAAATCTGCAGGCAACCAAAGGAACCGGAGGAGAATATGTTGGCAACCTCACAATACAATTTTGGTCGACAGCGAGTAATTCCCGCTAAGAGTATTCGCGGCAAGCTCGTTACTTCCTTTCTCGCCTGCCTGGTTGGATTGACAATCGGCGTTGCCTCAGTTTGCGCTCAGGCTCCTGGTCAACCACTTCCGAACCCCTGCTCCAGGAAGGACAAGGGCCTCGACGACATTGTTAGTTGCCTCAAGCGTTACTATGACAAAGTTACAGCCGGGCCGGTCCATCTAGTTCATGGCAGCGTGGTTCCCGCTAGCGGAATGACGGGAGGAATTGGCTATACCCACAAGAGCAATAATGAAACCTGGCGCCGTCTATTCGAAACGTCCGCTCGAGTTTCGATCCGGAAGTATTGGGAGGTAGAAGCAAATCTCAGACTCACTCGAAGTGAGAACAGGTTCACGGATGCTGACGTTACCGGGCCCTCCGGCGATCTTAAGATCAACCTGTATGCGTTGGTAAAGGACGCGCCGCGACTTGATTTTTTTGGACTAGGTCCGGAAAGCAGAGAACAAGACAGAGCCGTCTATCATTATCGTGAAGGAGTGATCGGCGCCGATGTCTCAAAGCCGGTGAAGCGTTGGGTAAACCTGGGAGCCGCTGTCGAAGCAATTTGGCCCGACATCATCACCATTACCAATCCCACGGTAAACTCTGTCGAGCGCGCCTTCAATGAAATTAGCGCGCCGGGGGTTACGCAACATCAGCAGCCCGTTTATTTTCACTTCGCTGCTTTTGCGGGTTTGCATTCGCCTGGTCAACCTGAAGCCCGCCGAATCGATTACCGGCTGGTGTATCACGTTTACCAGGACGTTAGAGGCCAGGCCTTCTCGTTTCGCCGCTTCGACGCGGATCTTCGCAACAAATTTGCTTTCGGAGAAAACGAATTGCGCGTTCGCGGCAGGGTGTCGCTGGCCGAAACGAGCACCGGTCAGCGCGTACCTTTCTTTCTAATGGAAACATTAGGAGGGTCGAACATTCACGGAGATGACACCCTACGCGGTTTCCGTGATTATCGGTTTCGCGATCGCGACCTGGCGTTGCTGCAAATAGAATATCTTCGCACCCTTCATGGTCCCGTCAGCTTCATCGGGTTTTATGACACGGGCAAGGTAGCGAGCAGCCTCTCGAACTTCGGCGACGGACGACTTCGGCATACTTACGGCCTGGGCATCGTAGTCGTGCCGCGCCGGGCCGATTTCATCCTGTTTCGCTTTTATGTTGCTTTGGGGAGCGGGGAAGGCTCGCACACATTCTTTGGTGGGGGCTTAACCGGGCGAGCCGATCGACTTGTGCGTTGAGCGGGTTTTGAAGTCAGCACATCTCGCCCGCACCTGTACGCTCATCTATTCTTCCGGATCGATCTTGATTTTCATCGCCTGGAGAATGCGGACGTCTTCGTCGGTCAGCTCTAACGAACCGGGGCTTTGGCCCTTCTCCTGTTCGCCGGTTTGAGGTCTCAGGCCGATCTCAAGACGCAGCGTTAATTCCATGTCGAATCCCGCCTCGCGCAGACGTTCGATCGCCGCCGCCACGTTCGAGGACTCCTGCACCGATTCATTAATAGCTGTGCCTACCTGCTCAGCCAGTTGCTTGACATGATCGTCGAGTTCCAAAGAATTCCCTCTGCCGCAAAATTTCAATCGATGCTATACAGCCAATTCATTGCGGTCAAATAAAACAGGACCTGGGAGGTCGGTGCTCAGACATTACGCAGACCCATCGGCTACCGCAGATGGTACTGACTTCATTTAGTAAGATAAACTAGCCCGCTGAAAATGGTTACCAAGCCTAAGTCAGAGCGGCGCGAGCATTTCCGGACCAGTTCGGGAATCGATTTGCCCGTCGACTTTAATCCCGCCAACACCGAAACAGTTGAGTACGATCGCGACCTGGGCGCGCCGGGCGAATTTCCCTTCACGCGCGGTATTCGTTCAAACATGTATCGCGGCCGCCTCTGGACCATGCGGCAATATGCCGGTTACGCCACCGCCGACGAATCCAACGCCCGGTACAAATATTTGCTGTCGCAGGGAACTACCGGACTGTCAGTAGCTTTCGATCTGCCGACGCAAATCGGTTTGGATTCTGACGACGCGCTGGCGACCGGTGAAGTGGGCAAGGTAGGTGTGGCCATTGACTCGCTGGAAGACATGATGCGGCTCTTTGATGGAATACCACTCGACGAAGTCTCGACGTCGATGACCATCAATGCGACTGCGGCGATCCTCCTGTGTCTTTACCTTGCCGTCGCCCGCAAACAGGGCGTAGCGTTCGCCAAAGTCAACGGCACACTGCAAAACGATATTCTGAAAGAGTACATCGCACGTGGTACTTACATTTTCCCGCCTGAGCCCAGCTTGCGTTTGATCACCGACACGTTCGCCTTCTGCGCGCGCGAGGTGCCGACCTGGAACACAATTTCGATTAGCGGTTACCACATTCGCGAAGCGGGATCTACGGCCGTGCAGGAAGTCGCCTTCACTTTTGCCGACGCAATCGCTTACGTCGAAGCCGCATTGAACGCCGGGCTGGAGATTGATCAATTCGCGCCGCGCATCTCGTTCTTCTTCAATTCGCACAATAATCTGCTGGAAGAGATTGCCAAGTTCCGGGCGGCTCGCAGGCTTTGGGCGCGGATCATGCGAGACCGTTTTCATGCTCGTGACCAGCGCTCTTTGATGATGCGTTTTCACACGCAGACCGCCGGTTCGACGCTGACTGCGCAACAACCCCAGGTAAATATCGTGCGCACGGCGATGCAGGCACTCGCGGCCGTGTTGGGCGGCACGCAGTCTTTGCACACGAATGCGATGGACGAAGCGCTCGCATTGCCGACCGAAGACGCCGCCCGGCTCGCACTGCGCACCCAACAGATAATCGCGTATGAGTCCGGCGTGGCCGACACGGTCGATCCGTTGGCCGGCTCGTACGCCATCGAAGAACTGACCACTGAGATCGAGCGCCGCGTGGTCGATTATCTGGACAAGATAGAAGCGTTGGGCGGCACGCTGCGCGCAATCGAGACCGGTTATATCCAGCGTGAGATCCAGAATTCAGCTTATGAATATCAGCGCGCCATTGAAACGGATGACACAATCGTCGTGGGCGTAAATCGCTTTCAAAGTGAAGAGGAATCGAAGGTGAAGACTTTGCGTGTCGATCCGGCCATTGAAAAAGACCAGGTCGAACGAGTGCGGGCGTTGCGGGCGCGGCGTGACTCAAACGAAACGCAGGCTTCACTGGATCGACTTGAAGCGGCTGCGCGCGGCACTGAGAATGTTTTGCCGCGCATCCTCGATTGTGTCGAAGCGCTCGCGACTGTCGGCGAAATCAGCAATCGCCTGCGCGAAGTCTGGGGCGAGTATCGCGAGGCCGTCACCGTCTAAAGAATGATGCCCATCATCGCACTCAGCAGTTTCATTGAGCGAACAGCAAACAGGAAGGCGCTAATTTCTTAGAATGCAGATCCTGCCTATCTTCGCGCCCATTCTTATTTTCGGCGCCATCATCGTTATCGTCGTTCTGCTTCTTATCTATCAAAAGAAGAAGGAGAGGGAACGAACCGAGGCGCTGCGGCAGGTAGCCACGCAGCTGCGCTGGAACTTTGCCGAAGAACCGCCGCTAAACATGATTCCCAACTTCGAATACTTTGGGCTCTTCAATTCGGGTCATAGCAAGAGAATGCGAAACCTGATGTACGGCGAGGCCAGCGGCATCAAGGCGGGCGTCTTTGATTACATTTACGTCACCGGGTCGGGGAAGAACAGTACGACGCACTATCAGACTGTCGTTTATCTCGAGCCGGCCAACCTGCGCGTTCCGTACTTCTCGCTGCGGCCAGAGAACTTCATGCACAAGATCATCTCGGCCTTTGGCTACCAGGACATCGATTTTGCTCAGCGTCCTGAATTTTCCAGGAATTATTTACTCCGCGGTCAGGACGAACCGGCGATTCGCCAGGTCTTCAACGACCGTCTGCTTACCTTTTACGAAAACTACGGCGGCGTTTGCACCGACGCGGGTGGAAACCAATTGCTGTTGTTTCGCGCCGGTTACCGCTTTCAGCCTCACGAGTTTCAAAACTACATTGCGCTGGCTCTCAACGTGCTGGCGCGCTCTTGCCGCGATATTAAGGGCCGCGCTGATTAGTGACCGACGGGTCGTTCAATGACGGTGCACCCGCAGGCGAGCTAATGCTCAACATCCTGGTACCCCGAGCGCCAGCGAGGGGATCGAACGCTCGACTATCATGTAAAGAATTCTTACTTGCGGGCGCTGCTAGGATCTGTTCATGCGGCAATCTCCTGAAGAGTTCAATACTAGTGGTGTCCCCCTGGGATATCTGATCACGTTTCGTACTTATGGTACGTGGCTACACGGAGACTGCCGAGGCTCGGTGGATCGATTTCACAATATCTACGGAACTCCTAAGCTTCCGACTAGTCCACGCCGTCAGGAATACGAGCGACGGTTAATGAAGATGCCACCAGTGAAACTGGACTCGCGGCGCAGAGCCGCGGTTAAGCGGAGTCTGCAGGAGACGTGCAGCAAGCGAAAATGGACGCTGTGGGTGTCGAACGTTAGGACTAATCATGTCCATGCGGTCGTCACCGCACAATGCTCCTCGCTGACTGTGTTGCGGGTGCTCAAAGCCCACGCAACCCGTACCATGAGGGAAAGTGGATGTTGGTCCAGCGACCGAACCCCATGGGCATATCGCGGCAGCCGAAAGAAACTTTGGACTGAGAAGGATCTCATGGACGCGATAATCTACGTTGAATATGAACAGGGTGAGCCACTTCCCTAGTTTGTGTGAGATCCCCTCGCTGGCGCTCGGGGTACTAATTAGTTCAGCCTTGATGGCACTCCGGGCGCCAACCGCTTTGAACCACATCGCGGCCGCTTGACATCGCCGGCCTGGCGGGAGTAAGTAAGTACTTACTTTTATCGTGGCCGCGGGCATTAATCGATGCAATTAGAGAAGAAAATTGGGCAGGGCGCCAGTGCCCGTATGACGGGCGAAGATCGCCGGCTACAGATTCTGCGTGTCGCCATGCGCCTGTTTTCGCAGCGCGGGTTTCGCGGCACTACCACCAAAGAGATTGCAGTGGCCGCCGGCGTTTCAGAAGCGATGGTCTTTCGGCACTTCGCGACCAAGGAAGAACTGTACAGCGCCATCCTCGATCACAAGGCCTGCCTGCACGACGAGCTCGACCCATTAACGGCGGTGGCCGACGCGATTGCGCGCAAGGATGACGTCGCGGTTTTTGAAGGCATCGCCCTGGACGCACTGAATAAGCACGACTGCGATCCCGAGTTTCACCGGCTCCTTTTGCATTCCGCCCTCGAAGAGCACGAGCTGGCCCAGATGTTTTGGGAAAAGTTCGTCAAGCGCGTTTATCGCATGCTCGGTAAGTACGTGCGCGAGCGGCAACGCGAAGGGGCGATGACTGATATGCCGCCGCTGGTAATCGTACGCGCCTTTGTCGGCATGATCATTCATCACTCGCTGAACAACAATCTTTGGGATCGCAAGCAACAGCTGTTGAAGATTTCGAACAAGGCGGCGGCGCGAGAGTTCACCGCTATCTTGCTGCGAGGTGTGTTGAAGGACGCAGCTGGAACGACTCCCCGGAAGACGAGAACAAAATGAAGCTTCGGAATTCCACTAAGCTCGCCCTCTTTATTCTGACTGTGGCGTTAGTCGCCGCCGGGCTGGCCTGTAACCGCTCGAAAGGCGCATCGAACACCAACCCGACGGCCACGCCTGCGGCTGTTGTTGAGGTCACGACCACGGCGGCCATTCTGCGGCAGTTGCCGCGCTACTTCGAGGCAAGCGGCAGCCTGGCGGCCAATGAGCAAACCGATGTGGCCCCGGAAACTTCAGGCAAGGTCGCGGCAGTCGGTGTCGATATGGGCAGCTATGTAAAGCGCGGCCAGATGCTTGTGAAGCTGGACGATGCGGATTTTCGCATCAGGATCCAACAGGCACAGGCGCAGCTGGATCAAGCGAAGGCCACCCTGCGTCAGAACGAAGCAAAGATTGGCTTGCGGCCCGGACAAAAGTTCAATCCGGAGACTGTGCCCGAGGTCGCGGCGGCGCGGGCCGCATTGGATTTGGCCGAGAAGAATTTGCGGCGCTCAGAAAATCTCATTGAGAGCGGCGATGTCTCTCGCGCTTCCTACGATGCGCAGAAGTCGGTGCGTGATGTGGCGCGCGAGCAATACCAGGTGGCCGTGCACCAGGCGCAACAGAACTATGCCGCAGTCGCGAATGCGCAAGGGCAGGTTGATGCGGCGCAAACGGCGATCGCGCTCGCCAAACGCAGTCTGAACTACACAGTCATTACCGCGCCGATTGGCGGGTTTGTTTCCGAGCGTAATGCGGACATCGGTGAATACGTTTCGCCGCAACAGAAGGTCGCCACCATCGTCAATCTGAATCCGTTGCGTGTGCGCATCGACATCCCCGAGCAGGCCATTGCGCGTGTTCATGTCGGTGAAAGTGTTTCTGTCACCGTCGCGGCTTATACAGATCGCACCTTTGCCGGACACATCGCGCGCATCTCGCCCAGTGTCACGGCCACGTCACGCACACTGACGGTGGAAGCCGAAGTGCAAAATTCAAATGCCCTCTTGAGGCCGGGCCAGTTCGCCACCGTGCGCATTCTGTTACCGCAAAGCGAACCTGCTGTTTTGGTTCCGCAGCGGGCGCTGCGCACGATCTCAGGCGCGACGTACGTATTCATTATCAAAAGCGGCCACGCCGAGCAGCGGCTGGTGCAATCAGGGCAGACGGAGAGCGATCTGGTTGAGATTACCAGCGGTGTTGCGGCCGATGAGGTAGTCGCGACCAGCAATGTCGATCAATTAAGTGATGGGATGACGGTCCGACAATGATTGTCAGTCGTCAGTGGTCAGTAGTCAGTGGTTAGTAGTCAGTGGTTAGTAGTCAGTAGTCAGTTGTTCGGGCCTACCGCTACTGACAACTGACAACTGACAACTGACAACTGACAACTGACAACTGACAACTGACAACGAACCACGGACAAATGACAAACCGATAGGTTTAAGATGCAAAAACTTGCTGAAATCTGCGTGCGCCGCCCGGTGTTCGCGACGATGTTGATCCTAAGTATCACGGTAGTGGGCATTTTTTCATTTCGCTCGCTTGGTGTCGACCTCTTCCCCAAGATCGACTTGCCGACGATCACCGTGACGGTGGTTAATCCCGGCGCGTCGCCGCAGGAAATCGAGACTGAAATTACCGACAAGGTCGAAGGCGCCGTAAACACCATCAGCGGCATTGACGAGCTGCGCTCGACCTCAGTCGAAGGTGTCTCGCAGGTCTTCATCAGCTTCGTGCTTGAGAAGAACGCCGACGTGGCAGCGCAGGAAGTGCGCAACAAGGTCGATCTAATCGTCAACGATCTGCCGGAAACCGCCGAAACTCCGATCGTGCAAAAACTCGATACGGATGCCACTCCGGTCCTGCGCATAGCCGTCTCAGCTCCGCGCTCGCTGCGCGAAGTAACTGACATCGCCGACAAGCAAATAAAACGGCAGATCGAACCCATCAGCGGCGTGGGCAACGTCGAGATTGTGGGCGGCCGTCAGCGTGAGATCGAAGTGTGGATCGACCCGGACAAGATGCGCGCCTTCAATATTTCGGCCGCCGATGTGGCCAATGCGGTGCGCCTGCAAAACATGGAACTGCCCGGTGGCCGCGTCGAAGAAGGCGCTCGCGAGATGACCGTGCGCACGATGGGGCGCATTCCCGATCCGGCGCAGTTCAACAATATCGTGCTGGCGAATCACGGGTCTTACTCGGTCAAGCTCAGTGATATCGGATATGTGGAAGATGGCGCCGAAGAGCAACGCACCGAAGCTCGTCTGAACGGCCAGCCGGCAGTGACCCTGGTCGTGTCAAAGCAATCAGGCCAGAACACGGTTGCGGTCGCCGATGCGGTGAAGGAAAGATTGGCAGAACTGCAATCATCTCTGCCTCGTGACGTCAAAACCCAACTCGTCGGCGACCAGACAATCTTTATCAAAGCCGCCCTGCACTCGATCAATCTGCACCTGGTCGAAGGCAGCATCCTCGCGGCCATCGTCGTGTTTGTTTTTCTCTGGAGCGTCCGTTCGACGTTCATCGCCGCGATTGCGATTCCAACTTCAATCATCGCGACATTCGGGTTGATGGCGGCGATGGGTTTTACGCTCAATCAAATCACGATGCTCGCGCTCACATTGATGGTCGGTATCGTGATTGACGACGCGGTGGTAGTGCTGGAAAACATCTTTCGCTTCATTGAAGAGAAGGGCGTGCCGCCGTTTCAGGCGGCCATTGAAGGCACGAAAGAAATTGGTTTGGCGGTCACGGCTACGACCCTCTCGTTGCTCGCTGTGTTCTTGCCGGTTGGATTCATGGCGGGAATCGTCGGGCGATTCATGTCGTCCTTCGGCTTCACGTCCTCGTTCGCAATCGCTGTTTCATTGCTCGTTTCGTTCACGCTGACGCCGATGCTGGCAGCGCGAATGATTAAACGAAAGGAAAAGAAGGCCCCCGAAACCAGCATTGATCCCGACAAATCAGCGGCCAATGAAAAGCGCGAACTGTCTCTCTCGCAATTCAAAGACAAGTATACGCAGGCGCAGTCGAAGGAATCGCGGTTCTATCGTCCTATCGATCGCTTTTACACACGCATGCTCGAGTGGTCGATGGCGCACCGCTGGGCGATCGTCGTGTTGTCAATCGTGGTAATCGTCAGCACGGTGCCGTTATTCATGTTGGTGGGTAAGAATTTTCTGCCCGTGGACGATCAATCTCAGTTTGAAATAAATCTGCGCACGCCCGAAGGCTCGACCCTCTCGATGACTTCGGGTCTGGCCGAGCGCATGGCGGCAGATGTGCGCAAGTTGCCTGGAGTGACGGACACGCTGGTCACCATCGGCAGCGGCCAGCAACAACAGGTTAACGTCGCAAATATCTATATCAAGCTGACTCCAATCGAAGATCGCAGCGTTTCGCAGCAGGACTTGATGACGCGCGCGCGTTCGGAAGTCGTCGGCAAGTATTTGAAAGAATTTCCAAAGCAATTGCGCACCAGTGTCAGTCCGGTGGCCGCAATTTCCGGCGGCGGATTCCGCAATGCCGACATTCAATTTGTGATTGGCGGCCCGGATCTCGACAAGCTGACAAAGTATTCGAACGACATGCTTGCCAAGCTGCAGGCCCTGCCCGACGTGGTGGACGCCGATTCGACGCTGATTACCGGCAAGCCTGAACTGCGCGTGGTAATCGATCGCGCCCGCGCCGGCGATCTTGGCGTGCGCATCGGAGACATCGCGCAATCCCTCAACACCATGGTTGCCGGTCAGAAGGTTTCGACCTTCAACGCCGGCGTCGATCAATACAACGTGCGCGTGCGCGCCATCGGCCAGTACCGGGCCAGCGCCGCTGGACTGCAGCGGATGATCGTCGCCTCGCAAAAACTCGGCTGGGTAAGTCTGGACAATCTGGTGCGCGTTGAAGAAGGCACCGGCCCGTCTTCAATCGATCGTTACAACCGCCAACGACAGGTGATGCTTTTCGCGAACACCAAACCGGGCGGCTCGCAGGCATCGGTAATTTCGCAACTCAACGATTTTGCCAAAGCCGAAAACATGGACAGCGAATATCGCACTTCGCTCGCCGGGCGCTCGAAAGAGCTCAGTCGCACAGGCACCTATTTTCTGCTCGCGATCATTTTGTCGTTTGTCTTTATGTACATGGTTCTGGCGGCCCAATTCGAGTCGTTCATCCACCCCATCACGATTCTGCTCACGCTGCCGCTCGCCATTCCGTTTGGAATTGTCTCGCTGCTGGTCACCGGACAGACCGTAAATATCTTTTCGGGTTTGGGATTGCTGTTGCTGTTCGGCGTGGTTAAGAAGAACGCGATTCTGCAAATCGATCATACCAACGGTTTGCGCCATCACGGCATGGAGCGTCATGAAGCGATCATCCAGGCAAACCGCGATCGCTTGCGTCCGATTCTGATGACTACCATTGCGCTGGTCGCGGGCATGACGCCGCTGGTACTTTCCAGCGGTCCAGGCTCAGGCACCAACAGATCGATTGGCGTGTTGGTCGTGGGCGGCCAGTCTCTCTGTTTGTTGCTGACCTTACTCGCGGTCCCCGTTTTCTATTCGCTGTTTGACGATTTGGCGCGCAGTCGCGTCTGGTCGCGCATCAGCTCAGGTATTGGTGGGGTGTTCGGACGCGCTCGCCGGCGCGCCGCAACCGCCGCCGCTTCTTTACTAGGTCCTATGTTCAAGATTTTTCTAATCGCAATCGCCTTGATTTTGTTTGTTCCACATCGATCTCTGGCCCAGGAGCCGGTGGCTTCGCCGAGCCCTTCGCCCGAAGTTTCGGCGCAGCCGGCCTTAAAGCTTCCGGCAATCGCCGTTGACTATCGCGCGGACGCAACTAAGCCGCTCCCTTCGCTCAGCCGTGTCGGCGTGAACGTGGCCGAGCAGAAGCCGATGACTTTGCGTGACGCGATTGTCATGGCGCTGGTAAACAACAAAGACATTGAGGTGGCGCGCGACAATGTGCGCATTGCCGAAGCCGATCTGTTTACGGTGCACGGCGCGTACGATCCACGCTTTAGCGCCCAGACCTACTTTGAGCGGTTTCTGACACCGGCTTCGAGTTTTCTCAGCGGCGCCAGCGTCGTTAAGACTTCCGATTTCACCGCGTCCAGCCGTCTCGAAGGTTTGGCGCCGAAGTTTGGTGGGAATTACCGCGTAGATTTCTCTTCGGTGCGCCAGACCACCAACAGTTTATTTACGCCACTAAATCCGCAATATCCGACGGCGCTCACTTTTAGTTTTACGCAGCCGCTGTTTCGCGGTCTGCGTTACGACTCGCCGCGACGTCAGATCGATGTGGCGAAAAAGAACCTTTCGCTGACCGACGCTCAGTTTCGCCAGCGTGCGATCGAAGTGATTACCAGTGTGCAGCGTTCGTACTGGGACCTGGTGTTCACCTTGCGCAATCTGCAGATTCAGCGTGACTCGCTGGCGGATGCGCGTACTCAGCTCGAGCACAATCGTCGCATGGTGGCCGAAGGGTCGCTCGCGCCGATCGACATAATCGCTGCTGAGACACAGGTGGCAAATTTCGAACAAGCGGAATTTACCGCGCTCGAAGATGTAAACCGCGCTGAGAATATGCTGAAGTATCTGATTGCTGAGAATCAGCAGGCTTCGATCTGGAACATATCCGTCGTTCCCACCGACGATGTTGACCTGACGGTGCCCACTGTGGCCCTGCCCGAAGCGATGAAAGCGGCCGTGCAGAACCGGCCCGAGTTGAAAGAATCTGATCTGGCTCGTGAGATCAATCAACTGGATCAGAAGCTTTACCGCGACCTGACCAAACCTCAGATCGATCTGGTGGGAACTTATGGTGTCGTTGGTAACGCGGGCAACCTCATTTCGACGACCAGCCCGCTGACTGCCAGCAGTGATGCGCTACGCGCGCGTGTCAATGAATTGTCGACGCTCAATGGATTGCAGCCTCTGCCGGCAGCGCCTGCTGCGACGATTCCGGCTAACCTGATCGGTAGTTATCCGCAGTCCCTCTCCAATCTCGCGTCGAACCAATTCAATAACTTTCGTGTGGGAGTAACTATCAGCCTGCCCCTGCGTAATCGCACCGCGCAAGGCCAACTGGCGCACTCTCTGATCGAAGGAAATCGCATCGCCACCCAGCGCTCGCAACTGGAAGAGTTGATTCAGGTCGAGGTGCGTAACGCGTTGCAGTCAGTTACCACGGCCCAGGCGCGCGTGCGCTCGGCGGCAGTGGCGCGTGAAAACGCCGAGCAGCAATACCGCAGCGAGCAACGAAAACTCGACGCCGGCCAGTCGACTGTGTTTCTGGTGCTCGAGCGGCAGACTGCCCTGACCATCGCGCGCGGAAACGAGCTGCGGGCGCAGACGGATCTGAACAAGGCGATTGCCGAGCTTCAGCGCGCGACAGGGAACTCGCTGACCGCGAATAACGTGAACGTCACCATCCATTGATCCGGTTTCTTCGCCGCCTGGCCCTCTAAAACCCAAATTTCGGGGAAATTGTTGACGTCGATGGCTGCGAACAACTAATATCGATAAGCGCGTCCTGCCTTTCCTGGGGCAGACCAAAAGCCCGAACTCCCGAAGTCCTCGCGGAGCAAAACAATTAGTGCCGATGAAAAGAGTTAGATCATCAATCGAACCATCTGAGCGTTCCGCGGGCACACGGAACCGGATACAAATTCGGGCCACTTTGCTGGTAATGCTGGCCGCATTCGCCTTGCTGGCGATCGCGTCGGTGATTCGTTATTCGCCTGCCGCCAGCGCTCAAGCCAACCGGTATCAATACCAGCAGGATCTACAAAAAGTCTTCAGCGCGCACGAGGATTTCGCACTTGATCCGCGGGCCGCGGCGCAGCAAGTAAGAACGTCTGGCCGGCTTTCGATAGTCACCCTGGGTCATCGCTTTGATCTGCAACTTCAGGAAAACGATGTGCGAGCGCCGAATTATCGCGCCGTGGTCGAGCGCGAAAGCGGGCCGGAAGAGATGCCGCCCGCGCCGGTGAATACTTACAAGGGCACGATTGACGGCATTCCGGGCACCGATGCGCGCTTCAGGATCGACGACGAGCATTTCGAAGGGATGATCCTCGGACTCGACGAGACGTATTTTGTCGAGCCGGCTGGAAAATTCTCCGCGGCGGCGAACTCTTCGGATTTTCTGCTCTACAAGGCTGCTGACGTTCGGTCTGACGAAAACCGCGCATGCGCGACTTTGCACGATCGCGTGAGCACCAAGGTAAAGGAATTTGCCCCGGCTGCGGAAAACGTCGAGGGCATGAATGTTTTCTCGCCTTTGAAAGTCGCCGAGATTGCCACTGAAGCCGACGACGAATACGTCGGCCAACTTGGCGGAGCGGCTAACGCGAACAACCAAATTCTAAGCATCGTTAACGAGATTAGCGGAATCTACCAACGCGACATCGGACTGACATTCCAGGTTGTTTTGCAACACAATTGGGGCAGCCCGGCTGCTGCCGACCCTTACAATACCAACGGCGATCCGGTGGCGATGCTCAATGAATTCGGGAGTTATTGGAATGCCAACATCACCACACCTCGCGATCTCGCGCACATGTGGACGGGAAGAAGTCTGGGAGGGTTCGCTGGTTACGCAAATAACGGTATTGTTTGCCGCGGCAACGGCGTAGCTTCCTACGGAATTACGGGTAACGAGCGCACTGCGCCGTTTCGCTCTGGCATACCCGCACATGAAATCGGTCATAACTTTGGCGCCAATCACTCTGATGGCCAGGCCGGCTGCGACAACACCATCATGGCTTCGGGCCTGACTGGGGCGACTCAACTTGTCTTCTGCGCGTTTTCGATCAACGAGATTACCAATTACATAAACGCGAATTCAGGATGTCTTGGAAACGTCGTCGGTTCCACTATGCAGTTGAGCGCGCGTTCTTATTTGATTAACGAGGACGGTGGCCGCGCGACAATCACCGTAACCCGCACCTACAGTTCAGCCGCAGCGTCGGTGAATTACGCCACCTCTGACTCAGCCGGGTTGAACGACTGCAATCAGAACACTGGCGCGGCGTCACAACGCTGCGATTATGCGATTTCGATCGGCACTTTACGATTTGCGGCCGGCGAAGCCAGCAAGTCAGTTACCATTCCGATAATCGACGACGCATATGCCGAAGGTAACGAGAACTTCAGCGTCACACTGAGCAATCCGAGCGGCGCCACCCTCGGCGCGATTACCAGCGCGGTCATCACGATTCAGGACAACGACACCACCACCGGCCTGGTGAATCCAATCAATTTCACTGACTTCTTTGTGCGACAGCACTACATCGACTTTTTGGGCCGCGAACCCGAGCCGGCAGGCCTGGCCGGTTGGCGTGATCGTCTCAACAACTGCGCCCCGGGTGATACGAATTGTGATCGAATCGAAATCAGTTCGGCTTTCTTCCGCTCAGCGGAGTTTCAGGATCGCGGTCTCTACATTTATCGCTTCTACCCAACCATCGGCAAGATTCCGCTTTACGAGGAATACGTCCCGGACGTGGCTAAGGTCAGCGGATTTCTTACCGTGGCTGAATTGGAAGCAAACAAAGCCGCGTTTGCTAATGAGTTCGTGGCGCGTGCCGCCTTTCAAGGTAGATACGCAGGCCTGGGTAACGACGCCTTTGTCGACTCGCTGTGCAACACAGTCGGTCTGCCTAATCATCCGTCAAAGCAGTTTTGGAAGGACGGTCTCAATGCGGGGAGCCTGACGCGCGCACAAGTTGAGCGGGGCCTGGTTGAGAGCGCCGAGATGGCTGGGAAGTACTTCACCGAAGCTTTTGTGATCATGCAGTACTTTGGCTATCTGCGGCGTTCAGCGGACATCTCGTACCAGGCGTGGATCACTACCATGAACGCGAACCCGGCCAACTATCGAGTGATGATCAGTGGGTTTTTGAACTCGGCTGAATACCGCCGCCGCTTTGGTATCAACTAATCCGCCGGAAGCTCGACCACTGTCCACAGGGGAAAGTGATCTGAAACCGTAAGTTTGGTATCAATGCCGTAGGCTTTTGGCGTCAAACCGCGCACCCAAATCCAATCCAGTTTTAGCTTCATCGGAAGACCAATGACTTTTCGTGCGAACGTGGGTTCGTCGTCGGGGAAAGGTGTGGTGAAGCCTGCCTTGCCAAACAGTTCGCGCACGTCTGAGATGGCCGGCAGTTCCCAGCTATTAAAATCTCCGAGCACGATTGCCGTCGTGTCTTTGGGAAACTTTGCGAGATCGTCGAGCACCACTCGAAACTGGGCGATCTTCTGCCAGATCGGCAGGCGTGTCTCGGCATGCACCGAGTAAACACGCACCCGCGTCTTACCAATCTTGATGGTGGCGCCAAGAGCTACGCGTGAACGCCCGCCGGGCCCGTCCTTCGTAAGGACCAGCCGCGTAACCTGTTCGAGTGGATACGCGCTGAGGATCTCGACGCCGGTTTCTTCTTCGCTCTTCTTATCTTTTCCCGGCAGGTCCGGGGCAGCCCATGCGTAATACATGCCCAGACTTTCCGCGAGAATCTTGGCTTGGTTCTCGCGATTAGTGCGTTTCCGCGCGCGATCGACTTCCTGCAATCCGATCACTGTGGGCAGAGGGGCCTCGCCGGATTTCAGCCAACGCACAATCTGTTTAAGCTCTTCGTTGCTTCGCCAGCGGATGTTGTACGAGACAATTTTGATCACACCGCTGTGCGCGACGTCCGCGATCTTTGTGGCGCGGCCCGACTCGAGCAGCGAGTCGTTATTTCGTTGTTGAGCACCGGCGGGCGCGTTCGTGGATAAAGCCATGGAAATAAAAACCGCGAAGTGAATCAGGAATTTGTGGAATCTGGGTTGGCGCGCCATCTTTTATCAGTCCTGAACTTCCACGCGCAATCCATCATGCGCCGCGATGATCTCGCCCGGCCACATTTGTCGCGCCTCGGCTTCAATGTCAAAGCCGTCCCATTCGGGATAAAGATGCGTTACGAGAAGTTTGCGTGGCTCAGCCAACTTTGCCAACCGCATAGCCTCATCCAGTTCGAGATGCTTTGCCGTCGGCTTATCGCGCCGGAACGAGCACTCGAGGATCAATAAGTTAGCGCCGTGGGCGAACTGTGCCAACTCCTCTGAGTAACCAGTGTCGGAAGAATAGACAACCGTTTGGCGGCCATCGGTCACGCGCAGCGCCAGGCTCTCGTCCGTGTGCGGCGTAGAAAAGGTTTGCGCCTGTAGATTACTGATCATACTGAATCCGCCAAGCTGTTCATTGACCTCTTTAATCTCAACGGCAAAAGACTGGTCCATGAGTTTGTACGGACGGGAGTCGTCAATTGCTTTCAACAATCGTTCCACACCCGCGCAGCCAAAGATCTTGAGCGCTTTTGTTCGCGATTCAGTTTGGGTGGCCCATTTCCATCCGAACAGGAGTGGGGCCAGTCCGCCGCAATGATCCAGATGCAGGTGGCTAATCCAGATGGCATCAAGGTTGGGCCAGTCCAGATTTTCCGCGGCCATGCGATGCAGAGCATCGGCGCCGCAATCCAGTAACACTGACCCGTGTTCGGTCTCGAGCCAAAACGCCGCCGCCGCGCGTTGAGGATGCGGCACCGAAGTACCCGAGCCGAGGACGACCAGTTTCATTGAGAAGAAGGCTAAATTGAAAAGCGGGAATTGCAAAGTGAGAAATTGAGGACAGTCCGCGGTGCGGACCTCGGGAAAGCTTTGCCCAAAAGTCACCTCTCGAGCGAATCGCAAAAGAAACGGGCCGTAGGCACATAATGTTTATAGAAAGTGCGCGGCCTTCTCATTTCTTCTGCAAAGAGCGAGTGCTCAGCATTTCGCTCTTTGCGGAGATGACACGAGCAATCGGGTGGCTATGAACATCTCGCCGCGCGGGGCGATGATTCAGTTCGGATCCGTCAGAGGACTAGTCGAAGGATCTTTGAGGCAAAGCTCCCGTGGAACACGCATCCGCTCACGCCATTGAGTCCGCGGTGCGGATGACGGCTTCTTGAGAAGAAGTACAATTTTCTTTCTTTCGCTCTTTCTTTCGGCCGCCCACAAGTCCGCCGGGCCAAAGCCGTAGTGTTAGTGAGATCTAAAACTGTCTGCGCTCCTCAACGTTCTCTGTGACTACGCGGTGATTGGTTTCCAAATCAGCTACACCGCGAAGACGCGGAGATCGCAGAGACACGCTGAGAAAAGCTGAAATTAAGTCACTCAAACCTGTCTTCGCTTGCCGCGGCCCGGCAAATTGCTTATTCTGACGCGCTGTTTATCTAACGCCATTCCTCAGTAGGTTTTTAATCTCATGACAGTCAAATCAGATCGCTGGATTCGCCGCATGGCGGAAGAGGCGCAACTCATTCAACCGTTCGAAGCGACGCTGGTACGCCAGGTCGACGGCCGCCGCATTATCTCTGCGGGCGCGTCGAGCTATGGCTATGATATGCGTCTGGCCGATGACGGCTTTCGCGTCTTCTCGCCGATTCACGGGCGCGAAATCGATCCAAAACACTTCGATGAATCTTCTTTGGTCGAGCCGCCGCTGCAAACCACTGACGACGGCTCGAAGTACTACCTGATGCCGCCGCATTCATACGCGCTCGGCGTCACGGTCGAGACTTTTCGCATGCCGAGAAATGTAACCGGCATCTGCATGGGTAAGAGCACGTACACGGCATTCTCTTAACCGAGTATAGTGAAAAAATAATGGATTTTGAGGTTAGTCAGAAGCATTTCAACAGTTATAAGCACGCACCAATTTGCGTATTCATTGGAGCGACCAAAAAAGTAAATTTCGATGACGCGATAGCCAAACAGAGCAACGAGCATGAGTATAAAATCAGACAAATGGATCCGCCGCATGGCCGAAGAGTACAAGATGATTGAGCCTTTTGAACCGGGGCAAGTGAAGGCAGTAGATGGAAAACCGATCGTCTCGTATGGGACATCCAGCTACGGCTATGACATCCGTTGCTCAAATGAGTTTAAGCTGTTCACAAACATCAACAGCACCATAGTCGATCCAAAGAACTTCGATGAAAAGAATTTTATCGAAGTCAGAGGCGACTCTGTAATCATCCCCCCAAACAGTTTCGCGCTTGCACGCACAGTTGAATACTTCCGCATTCCTCGAAATGTGCTTACGATCTGCCTCGGGAAGAGCACGTACGCAAGATGCGGAATTTTAGTCAATGTAACGCCCTTTGAGCCGGAGTGGGAAGGCTTCGTAACTCTCGAGTTTTCAAACACCACGCCATTGCCAGCTAAGATATATGCGAATGAAGGAGTTGCTCAAGTGGTGTTCTTTGAATCAGACGAAATTTGCGAAACCTCCTACAAAGACAGGGGCGGAAAGTATCAAGGTCAACGGGGTGTCACACTTCCACGCCTCTAATGATGATGATGATGAGAAAAGTTGCGAATCCTGTCGAAGTCATACTTAGTGAAATCCGCACCATCGTTAGTGAGTTTATCCATGACACTGATGTGCCAGTTTCAGGCGTCTAAGCATTCTCCCAAAACTGGACCCGTGAAGAGAGAAATTTTCCGAGAGAGCAAAGTTGAGGCGCCGTGTGCGACGCCGCGCACTCGGACTTCGCTTCTCAGGGTTCGGCCTTATTGAGTTTGTCCCCGGAGTGGCGCAAGACGATCTATTGCCTCTCGAACCAGGTCCTTCTGCAGGAGGAAAATTCGCAACTGTGAGTCTCCCAAAATCGGCCGTGAATCACTGAGTGCAGTAGCGACATAACGGTTGTCGTGGCTGAAGGCTATGCTACCCAGCCAACCCAAGTGTTCCAACCGCGACACCTCGTTTTCAAGATCGGCCTCCTGGAAGATTCGGATCTCTTCGTCTTGCGTGCTGATTGCCAAGTACTGTTCGTCGTCGCTAAATGCTGCGGCAGATCCAACCTGAAGTCCCTCAAAGACACGTCGTGCTAGCCCGGTAGTAAGATCCAATAACAGCGCACCATGAGGGTCAATGGCAAGAAGCTTGCGCCCGCTCGGACTGAAGACCAGGTTCGATGAGGGGGCGACTACGTGTTCAAGTTTCGCGACCTCTCGGCCATTGTCCAACTGCCAAACTCGTACGAGTGCCGCTCCGTCGCCCTGGCGTTTCGGTACTATGGCAATGAACCGGCCATCTGGACTGAGGATCAGATCATCAATCGTTTCATTCTTCTGCGCTCCAACCAAAGATATTTCCTGCCCCAGTGACACGCTCCGTATTTGCAGAGTGTGGTCAGGAAATAAGATCGTTGCAAAAGAACCGTCTGAAGTTAGCTGGACTTCACTCGGGACGGCTGTCAAGTCCCACTGCCTTACTTTTTCATAGACTTTGCCTTTCAGGGAATAAACAACAGCTTTCAGGGGAAGGTCACTCTTTGCTTTCGCTTGACCTTCCTTTGCATTCCTTGCCTCTTTGAGATCTTCATTCCCGTTCGGTGCCTTGCCTATCAATAACAGAAACCGCCCACCCCGGCTGACCGCTGCTCGAACCGGTCGGATAAGATCGATCTCCGCGATAGGAAATGTCGTTGACTCCCAGACCGGTTGCACCCACGTACCTTTCGCGTCGGAGGTCACAACAAAATCGAGATCGGGACTCACGGCAAGCGTGGTCCTACGATACGGGGATGATGAGACTATGCCAAGATTCATCTGGACGCCGTCTGTCGCGCGAAAGACGTCGATGGGCGGCTTCAAGTTCTCAAAAATGCCGAAGAGATCGCTCGCCCGAAGTGCAGCAACAAAGTTGTTGCCAGGGTTGAACGACACCTTCGAATAAGACCCAGCAAAAATATCCGGCTCGATTGCCTGTCCACACGCTGATAAGTCCCAGATTTCAACCCGGACATCCGATTCGCTTTTGAGTTGGGAATTTGGGACCACTCGTTCGGGTCCGATTACTGTCAGCCAATTTTTACGCGAGCTGAGAGCGATCATTTTGACGGTGTCGTCCCCCGCCTCACTTGACGTACTTGGAACATAGGCTATCGGCTCGTAACCTCTCCACGATTGGTAACCCTTTGCGGGCGTCATCCTCCAAACCGTCGTGTTTGTCGCAAATAGGGTGTAATCCTGTCCCAACGCTATCGCGGCTACTTCTTCGCCGATCCGGGCGCGAAGGGGACGAGCGAAGTCGTCGGCAGTTAGTTCATCCTTGTCTGTGCGGTATTGTTCGAGAGGCCAGATAAGCACTAATCCCGCGTTTTGACCGATCACATCCAAATCTGGGATCTTGGAGGACTCGGCTGGTTCGGAGGTCCCGAAGGTAATGTTTGATGAAAACCACATTCGGTCCCTCGTAAATCCGAATCGGGCAGGAGGAGGTTTCAGACCAAGTTCAAGGCCGCCAATCGCCAGGTCACCGCCCGCGCCGAAAGTGATATCGCTAATTTCAATACCTAAGTCCTTCGTAAATTCCTTGATGACCCGACCACTCCTTGTGTCGAGCAACAGCGCTCCGTTACTAAACGCATACCATTCCTTTGAGTCGATGGTTCTTACAGTAGCGCGGTAAAGAACCGCAAGATATTTTCCGTCCGGGCTTAGGGTGAGTTTTGTAAATGTAGCACGGTCCGGCGAAACCGTTAGAGAGTGGTTCGTACCGGTTTTCAAATCCAAAATGACAACTTCGTGACCACGTAGAACTGCGGCATACAATGCCTCGTTGCTCAGAGCGATGTTAAATCGCTTATCCTTGCCGGCGATCTTCTGAGAATTCAAGCGAACTTCATTGATTGGTTTCTTGGAGCCCGAACTGTAGACTCGGAGAATGTTATCCGCGGTCAGCGTAGCAATGTACTCACCATCGGGGCTGGGCGCGATATCGAGAAAATCACCCATATAGCGCTCGCGTTGTTGGAGACGCGGAAGAAGAGCGAGGCTTCGCCGCAGGGAGACATCTGCCTCAACCGTCGGGAATCTCTTGATCCCCTCCAGCGCCAAGGCAACGCTTGAGACTAACCTCCACGGACTTCGTTGCAGCTGCGACTGCGAACGATTGGCGAGCATTCTGGAGTCGGCGATTGCTGCTTGCCTCTCGGCTTCGGTTCGAGCGACACCAGCAAGGCGAGTCTGCTCTTGGGCGTCATTCCGCGCCACACGCGCAGCATCGTCGGCGGCTGCAGCACGGCCCATCGCCTCGTTTGCGATACGGGTTTTCGCCTGTGCCTCATGGGAAGCCTTGCTAGCTAATACCTTCTGCTTCTGAGCGTCAGCTTTGGCAGCTTCGGCCGCCGCGGCGGCAGTGCCGGCCTGGCTCCGGAAGGCGTCGGCGTCGGCTTTTGCCTGGTCTGCCTCCGCTCTAAAGTTTTGCGCGCTTTGTCTCGCCTCGGCGACTTGCTGATTTGCCGCGGCTACATCTGACTTGGCCTGCCGCTTGATGGTCGCGGCCTCGCCCTGAGCAGCATGTATGACGAGCAGCGAGACGACGGCGGTAATGAAGACGACGCTGACCCCGGCGATCAGCGAGGCGCGCAGCCACTGGCTGCGGCGCATGTAGCGGAACGAGTCTTTGATAAGGTTGACGACCTCGGGCGACGGGTCGCCGTCGCGCAGCCGCGCGCCCTCTTCGTGTAACTTGGCCAGGCCGACCACCTCCCGCCAGCCTTCCTGCTCCATGAGCGCGCCGTCCACATCTATCGGGATGAAGGGCCGGCGCGTGCGGCGAAACAACTCGACCTCCTTGCGCACGAAAGAGGACGCCACTGCCCCCCGCGTCCCGATCAGGACGAAGACCGTGCTCCTGAGGATTTTCTTCTTCAGCCGTTTCGGTAGTTCGTCGCTCGCGTCGGCAGCTAGTTGGTCGAAGAAACAGATGTGCTTCTTCGCGGCAAGGCGTGCCGCTAGACTTGGCACATAGCGGATTGCGTCGGCGCGTGAGTAAGAGATAAAGATGTCGTCGCCGAAGAAGAACCTATAGAGCTTTTCCCATGGGGCCTCGGTCGACTTCGGCGGGGGCGGACCAAAGTCGTAGGCGTCTCGAAAGAGTAAGGATTGTCTATTCATTAGATTTACTCACAACACAGCCAAATTATGTCGGAAGAGGTGCGGCTCCGTCGGCCATTGTCGCGCCACTCGTGTGCAAATGGAAGAATTTCGCGAAGCCAACAGAAACAACGCCTTTCGGCAGAGGCAGGACCTGAGCGACCCATGGAAGTCCGCTATATGAGGAGTGCCGGGAGATAGTCCGATAACAACAACTGCGATAACTTGACTGGCCGAAGATCAAGACCACGACCGGCCCATGATTGTCAACTAATATGACTGTCGTCTGGCACGGCTGCAGTAATCTGAATTGACTTTGGCCTGTCCCGCTGGGCAACATGCACGATATGCCAGAAACCGAGTTCCTGAGTTTTAAGAAGCTCAACTTGAACGCAACTCTGCCGACGCGCGGTAGTTCTTGGGCGGCGGGGTTAGATCTCTATTCAATCGAAGCAGTACACCTGTCGCCGGGACAGAGGGTTTTGGTTCGCACGGGGCTGGCGGTTGCGATACCGGAAGGGTATTACGGGCGCATCGCACCACGTTCTGGATTAGCAACTAAAAACGGAATTGATGTTCTCGCTGGTGTGATTGACGCTGATTATCGCGGTGAGATTCAGTGCTTACTTCATAACACGAGCGATGAAACCGTGGAGTTGCCCGCGCAAAGTAAGATCTGTCAATTGATAATTGAAAAGATAATAACACCCAGTCCCGCATGGGTTGACGATCTTGCGGATACTGACCGAGGCAGCGGAGGGTTTGGCTCAACTGGCTGAAGGTCACCTCGTTGGATCTTTCTTCGCGATTTAGTAACCAAATGCTTGTGTTTTCGAATCAGATGAAGACAGTGACACGTCTTACGAAGATCGCGGCGGCAAGTATCAAGGCCAAACGGGATTGACGTATTCGAAGCTGTGAAGAAAGAGACGCCTAACGATAATCAAATACATCAGCGCAGATTTGCGACTGACGCCCGGAAAGCCTCGAGCAGTAGAGATTCTTCTGACGCTCGAATCGACATCTCCGCAATCGCTTCATAGATCGATTCGGCTGACTCTTCAATCGTTTCGAATAGGGTTGGGCTCAGCAGGAAAACCGAGCCTGCCATTTCCAAAAAACCGAATCGGCCCCACGAATTCGGGTGACCGGGTATGCAAGCAGGCTGTTCGATTCCGGATCGCGGTATCAAAATCAGCTGCACGCCACCACGCTCACATCTAAAGCCGATATTGTAGGAAAAGTCATTTTCTTCTCGAGCCAGTACTTCAATCATGCATTGAATGATGGTCGCGAGGCCTTCAGAGCTAACGCCTTCGAAAAGGAACATGCGGGCAGGCCAGCGATCGCAAGACTTAACCGTCACGCCGTTCGACGAGAAGACTACCTGGGGTTTTAATGATCCACTTTGGAGGTGGCGCCAAATCATGGCGGACCCTCTATGAACCTGCAAATGAAAATGATAGACGCTGGCGCCAGCGCCCACGCCGGTAAAAATGCCCTCATAGTCTGGACCCAGCTGGTTGAGAAGTTCGAAGCCGGCCAACAACTCAGTACGCGTCATGGCCTGCGGTTGGGCGGCGGTTGTGACCAGCATGAAATTATGCAGACCCCAGGGCCGTTTGTTTATGACCAGCGCATATTCAGTTCCCTGCAATTGGACTTTCTTAATGAGAAGCGGACTCAGATCGATCTCACAAAATGAACAGTATTCATCTCCCGGCGGCGGCTTGTGTGGCTGCAAAGAGCGCTTCGCGTTTTTCGGTTCACTTTCATACGCTTCATTTGGACGCTGAGTCGCGCGAAGTCTTTCCAATGTATCCTGCACGTAGCTCAACCGTGCATGATTGAGGATCGCTTCAAACGAAAATTCACGATAGTGCACCAGCTTCCGCACAGGGGTGAATTGATAGGCCAGCTCGTTGGCAACCGGCCCCAACATTTGTGAAAAAGCATCTTCGATGAGGAGCTTTAAATTGCCGCGGTCGTCGCCAGCGGTGTCGAATGCCACGCCCATAAATGGTTCTTTTATCGCAAGGAGAATTGGGAGTGGAAGGATCGCATGTTTCGCAGTCTGCGTCGAACTTCAAGCGTGGCTTTCGGGCCGAGAATGGCCGAGGTCCGGACTTGACGTGATAGTCCTGAACTGACATATTTTCCGCCGCAAGCGCACGTCAGTTTGTCTGAAACGACAGGCGCCGATTTCTTCACCATATGCAGAGTCTCCCAACAGTAGACCCCATTGATGTTGGATGGAACTATCGACTCACTCCAGAGTCGACTCGCATCGTGTTGTTGTCGCGGACTCCCTCAGGGAAAAATCTGCCGCCTGAAGAGCTGCTGAATCTTAAAGGCAACAAGGGCAAGTTTCTGTTCATCAAGCAGGACGATCCTAATCTGGAGCAATACGAGAACGAAGTTGTCGAGTTGGTGCGAAGCTATCTCGACAATCAAACAATCATTGTGCTGCCAGAGTTGTCCGGCTCAGTAGGGCTCGAACAAAAGATTCAAGGACTTCTCGATGCGGATGATAAGCGATGCATTGTCGTGGGCGGATCCTATTACCGGAAGGTCCAATATTCCCGAACCGTTCACGACACCGAAACCCGGGTCGAACATATTTGTCCGGTCATGATTTCGGGCCTGCCAATTCATCATCAAAAGAAATTTGTTCCCGCCGTAATTGAGCGAACCGCGAAAGACCAACCCGGCTTTGATACCGTCGATCGACGAGTCATACACATTTTCAGTAATACGGGTTTTGGAGACTTCGCGGTCCTCATATGTTCTGATGCGCTGGACAACGAATCGCGCGCGAAGTACGTCGATCTCCTTCGTTACCAGATAGATTTTCTGATTGTGCCGGCGCACAACCCGGCGCAGTCGCTACCGGAAAGTCTGCGGACGCTTGCGACTAATCAGCGCTGGTTCGTTCTTTATTGCAACGGGCATAAGAAGAATGCGAGCAACTTAATTACTTGCTACACGCGCGACTCTGAAGACTGTCCGAAAGTAGTCGATAACGTAGCAAGGGTTGATCTGAATAAATTTCAATGGGACCTGCATAACAGGTATCACCTGACAAAGTGCTACGAACAGGAGCGCCTCTTTGAACCGGGCCCCAGGCACTGGCCGTTCCGCGGGCTGCGCGCGTCCGGTTTCTCCGATTACCTGCGTGTGCTGGCAATCGGAAGCCATTTTGATGATGTCTGGCTGGGATGCTCGGGCACGCTCATGCGTCTTCAGGAGTGTTACGATGCTCAGGTCCGCGTCGCCACGCTCTGCAACAGCTATCCTTTCCCTTATTTTGGGCGTTATGATTTGAAAAACGCACGCGCAGAATTAGAGAAGGATCTGAATGACCTTTGCAATAAGCTCTGTTTTAAGCATGTATCTTCTTACACGGGATCGAATCTGGAGGATCAATCATTTTCTGAGGAGCGAGTGAACGCGTACATGCAGAAGCTCGCGGAAGAATCCGGCGACATTGATCTGTTGTTCGTTCCCCGGCAGGACGACGTTCATCCTGACCACATGGTGACCACAAAAGCCGCGATGTTGAAGTTTCGCAGCGCGAATATTTTTGAGTACGAAATCAAGGATTTTCGCCGCAGTCCTTTTCGGCCCAACGTCCTTGTAGATTTAGGCGTTCGGAGTAATATGGCCATTGAATTCAATGGCGATCCCCGGGTAAATATTAGTTTTGCGGAAAAGAAGGCGTTCATCCTCGAACACGCTTTCCGAATTATGGATCCCCTGGACCTTCCGGCAATGTTCCAACAAGCGCATACCGTCGGCAGAATGGCATTTCGAGCCTCCCAGAGTGGCACTGAAGTGGCATCTGCTGAAGCGTTTGTGGCGGAGATGATAATATGAGTCACGCAGCGAATGATTCCATGAGCGACTTTCTGGCAGGGCGCACATGCCTGGTAACCGGCGGCGCCGGTTTCATTGGGAGTCATCTTTGCCGGCGACTGGTTGGCGCCGGCGCCCGTCCAATTGTCTTCGATGTTGTACCCAAGTCCGAGCGATCGCTCTTCGCGGCATTTGACCTTGCGCAACACGTGGAATATGTCCAGGGTGACGTTCGCAGCAAAGAGGACTTAAAAGCACTAGCCGGTCGGCCATTTGATTTTGTATTTCACCTCGCGGCCCAACCGATTTCCGGCCTCTCGAATCTTCAGCCGCACGAGACAATTCGAGTCAATGCGGGTGGCACCAGGGAACTTTGCGCGATGCTTTCAGACAGCGGCTCGCCAACTGTGGTGCTGGCATCCAGTGCCTGCGCGTATGGCATACCTGCCATGGGCGCTTCGCCGCTGAAAGAGACCGACCTGCTTCGCAAGGGTTTTTATGCGTACACTGAGTCGAAGCAAAAGGCGGAACAGGAGCTTTTTGCCGCGAAAGGAATACGCGGCGTCATCGGCCGCTTCGTTAATGTCTATGGTCCCGGTGATCGACATTTCAGCAGAATTATTCCTAAGACGATTCGGCTGTTGCTCCGCGACCTGCCGCTCGCGTTATCGCGTGGGGATGGGTCTACCGTTTTGGATTTCCTTTATGTTGATGAGGCGATTGACGGGTTCCTGCGGCTGGCGAATTACACGGCGAAGGAAAAAGAAAGCGTCCCTCAAATATTCAACTTCGGCATCGGATCAGGGAATGCTGTCTCGATGGGCGATCTCGTCTCAAGGATCTCAGTAGTCTACGATGGCAGGAGCAGAGTGCTCGAGACGAAAACGCCGACGACCGAGCCGCCTACTGAAAAATTCCTCGATTCGACCAAGGCGCAGACACTTCTAAACTGGCGTCCGAAGGTGCTTCTCGAATCCGGACTGAGGAAAACGATTGATTGGTATCGAAATCACCTGGACGATCTTGCTCATCTCGAGGACACGTATTATCCGTCGCTGACCTCCACGCCTAAGCTCGTCGAAAGAGCCGTGGAGAAAGACTTCCCCGCAGACCGGCCAGTCGTATCCGCGCCTGGGCAATCGCAATCCGCATCAGCTTACCGCGCAGCCGCAGGCGCCAACTCAACGGATGCGGCTGTTCAAGACGTTCGCTGATCATCAGGAACGTCACTGCCGCCATCGCGACAAAATGTCCCTGGGAAAGCAGCATCGGGAATAGCATCAGCGCCCAACAGGATCCGAAGCACCAAAACCCATGCGCAAGACCGAAATGCAGGGCGTCGCGATCTGCGGCGATACCAAATGCTGCCAGCTCACGATGGTTATGACCGCGATTGAGGCAGCGCTGCTTGATGGGCGAACACTGCCACACAAACGCTATGAGCCCGACACCCAAAGCCGGCAGATACGATTGTGGCGCAATCAAACTCAACGCTAACTTTGTCCCCGGCAATACAATGCCCGCCGCCATCCACACCGCCGCATAGCCGGCCACAAAAAGCGTAGCGGACCGAAAACGCCGGCGTTTGAAACTGCGTTCGATCACGTGGCCGATCGGCGCCATCAACGTCGGCGACATCATCGCGATCAGCATCACCGCCCATCCCGCGATCAAAGAAGAAACCGGGTTCATCGCCAGCAGCATTCGAACAGAAGCCAACGATGCTCCTGAGTCAGTGACCGGGCAGTGAGCGAGCGTCACGATGCTCCTGGGGTTAACCAGGAGCATCATCCACGCCATTGCGCTGACAAGCAGTATCAGGATATTGATCCTGGTACTCCGTCGACTACGGATTGTCATTGCTGACCCTTACGGTAGACGCTGACTCGCCCCACGCTGAGTTCTGAATCATCAGCAACCGCATGATTTGGTTCAATTCTCACATCGAGCGCATTCACATCGAGGTTGTCGCCGAGAAACATGTTGTCAACGATATTCGATATGTCGAGCGCGAAAGTGAGCCCCTCGCCGCCGTGTTCGCCGTCCTTTTGACTGGCCCTTCGCAGACCGAACAACGCGACAGTGCCTGCTTTCTGTTGATTGACAGAGACGTTGAGTTTATATGCGTCGATGTTTCCGCGGACATTTTCAAGCCGCAGGTATACCTGATCGGGAAGTTTCCCCTGAGAGGCGTCAGAGAGACTCGCGGCCACCGCGCCCTGGACGCCGGGATCGAGTTTGACAGTCGCGCGGGCCCCTGAGCTTTTTATCTGAAGAGGCTGATCATGGGACCCGACCAGTTCTTCATCACCGCTAAGATTCATGCTCCCTCCTACTGCTGTCGCCGCTGCGGTCGGGGCCGCTCCCAACTTCATCAGCCTCGCGGCAAGTGCGTTGGCGGGCTGCATCACAGCAGGCATGCTGAGGTCGTCATAAGTATAGTCCACCTGGCTAAGACTGTTTACCTCAGCGGGCGTATACACCCAGGGGCTGGGTGTGGGCGCCGGCATTGGCATTGCGAATTCCCGCTCGCCCTGGGCAGCAGGTCCGTTGAGCCAATTAGGATCGGTCGGGTTGGCATTTCCGCCCGTCTCGTTCCAGGCGGCCCACATCCGATCGATGTTGCAGTGGTGTATGTAGAAAATCGGATCAAGCGCCGCGATACCCGGGTCGGTCATCAATCCATAGTTCTGGTTGTTCTTAAACCCGCCGACATCGACGTGCACTCCGTTATGCGGATTGTTTTCCAGGTCGCCGAAACCACCTCCCGAATGCGAGAACCCTGTGACCGCGCCGCCATAGCTATTGGTGTAGACGTTGTCCCCCTGGCAATCCTGATTTTCATCGGAGGTCACATAGATGTTGCCGTCAAACTTGGGTCCGTAACGGGCCTTTACGTAAAGCGCGTTCGGGCTTCCGTCCGGTAAGTTCGGCTGTGCAAAGGCAGGCGGCATCTCATATTCATTACCTCCGCCGAAATAATTCCAGTACGGCAAAGCCCAATCTGCAGGACCATAGAGACTAATCACTGCCTCGCGAATTTGCGCTTCCAGCGCGAGTAGATATCCACGATGCCAGGGAACGAAATACCAACTCCCATGCTGGCACTGATCCCAGTACAGGTCCTGAACGCTCTGTGAAGGTAGCGGTGTGGTTGGCACCTGAGGCGGCGCGGGCAGAAAAGCCCAGCCCGGAAACGAACTTTCGCCGGTCAGGTATTCACCGTGGATAGCGCCAAAGAACCACCAACTGTTTGGATCGTCTAAAGTGCGCGCCTGCATTTCCCGGACGCCTTTCGCGTACCACAGGAGGTCGGGATTGTCGAAAGTCCCGCCGTTATTCCATGCATTGTTTCTTGTGTAGCTCGCCATTTCTTTTTCTCCTTTTTTGTCGCTGACGCTGCCTGCGGCTGCTCTGGACCATCCGGCAGATTTGTCTTTCGGTAACAAGACAGATTGCCTCAATGGCCAAGGTCGTCCGTTTGACGATGCACTTCGGGCACAGACGGCGTTGTGGATCTCACAGCGGGAATGTGGGAAGTGTGGGCACGTTAGGCTCAGGTTCAGCGTAGCATGCCACGGATCGGTGGCCTTATACACCTAACGAGACACCGGTTGCAACGCTTTTTTCGACGTCAATCCGGTTGGATACTTCGTCGTGCCGGTCATGCGACGAAGCTGATTTATTGATCAAGCCCAATTGCTTGTTCGAAGTTAAGTCTTCTCTGGCACGTTCGCACCTTTGATCAAGAACCAAAACATTGCGGGAAGTCCGCCGAGCGCGCCACCGAACATCGCCAACTGCGTAAAGGTCGCAGGGTAAAACGGCGGAATCAGGAATTTCTGCAGGATATTTATCGCGAAACCCACACCCATGACCATCAGCAGGATGCCGATGATCCTGGGAAGGGCCCTGGTTTTTAGCACCAGCAACCCGAGTGAAAAATAATAAGGCGTCCAGAATATTTCGATCAGACCCTGTCCGGTGCTGTTGGCGATTCTGATCAGAGTGTAAGCCATGGCATTCAATTGTTCCGGCGTGAACACCCTCAAAGAATTATCGCCGCTCAAAATGAACAGCGCGCCAAAGTGATTGAAAGTGTTACCGATGGCGAGGACCACGCTGATGATCGCCGAAATCAAAATCAGTCTCGCCAGCCGTTCATTAGAGTCCCTGAATAACCTGAACAGCGTCAATCCGGTTAACAAGAGCAAGACCTGCGCGACGAGGATGCTGACAATCGCCACACGGTACCAAGACTGAAACGCCATGATATTGGCAGCGGTGCCGGTCGCATCGTCTTTCAGAAGAATGCGCGACCGTATGTAGAGCAGCCCGAACGCTCCGGCAGTTGCGTTCAGCAGCCAAAACAGTCCCACCGGTCTTCCCGTGTTCTTGCTTGAAGTCATGTTGATCTCCTTGCGGCGGCTATTCAGATTCTTTTTACGTTGTTTGAGGTGTCGACGTTCGCATGAAACTGAAAGCCTGCGAAACTGGGCGGCTATGATTTGTTCAATGTTAATAAAACAAGCGGCTTGCCGAGGCCAGTGCGGTAAGCCTTTGGCTTGCCGATCAGGTCCTGGTTTTTGGCTTGCGGCTGAGCCGCCAATGATCGAGGCGCAGCCTCGAACGGATTGAGATCGGATCCGGAAAGGCAAAGCCCTTCAGCGCTGTGCGGCGAATTATTTAGCCGCTCGCCGTTGGATCCAGCGGCGACGTGGACTTTGAACGGTCGCGCAAAGTCTGGCGAAGTCGCTCGCGCTCTTCAGGGGTCATCTGATCGAACCGTTCATCGATTCGTTCGCGTACCTGCTCACGTATCCGATCACCCCCGTGGTGACGCGAACGACAACGACGTCCACCCCCGCCGCCAAAACCGCCGAAGAGGATCCGGCACAGCGCCAGCAGTCCAAACGCCTGCCAGAACGTGATGGTCCTTAGACCAAAGAGCTCCGGTGCCAGCCAGTTCCACAAAAGCATGACCACGCCACCGCCAATTGCGCTGAAGATCGCAATCCCAACGATCCCCACGGGTATCATCCAAATCAGGTTCTTCTTACTCATGTTCTGTTCCTCACTTAGAACAGCCTGCGAGGCTGTTCTCTCTGCCTTCGTCTGGAACAGGCCGGCAGCCTGTTCTACTTCAGCCGTTACGTCTTTCTAAACTCCGCATAAATTTCGTGCAGCCTTTCACGCAGGTGCAACACCGCGTACCGCTTGCGCGCGAGCAGCGTGTTGATGTTCACGCCACTCTCGGCTGACAGCTCCTTGAAACTGCGTCCTTCCAGTTCGTGCGCGATGAAGACTTCACGTTGCTCATCAGGCAGCTCGTCGAGCGCCAATACCAATTCATCGAGCAGCACGTTGCGAACGTAGATTGCTTCCGGCCCGGCATCGGGTGAAGGCAGCAGATCTTCGATTCGCAGAGACTCGCCATGTTCGTTCTCAATTGCGGCGTCGCTGAATCTCTCCGGCTTTTTCTTGCGAAAGAGATCGGTGATGCGATTGCTCGCGACCCGAAACAGCCATCCCGTCACATGATCGATCGGCATCAGCAGCCGGTTCGCTTCCACCAATTCGTAAAAGACCTCCTGCACGATGTCCTCGGCGTCCGCGTCGTCGGGCACGCGCCGGCGAATGAAATTACGCAGCCTGAGCCGCTGTGCCGAAATTATTTCGGTGATTTGCCGGTCCTGTTCGGAATGTTGGTCGGTCATTGCGGCGCGGCTCGCCAACTCATGCATCCACCGATGTAGACGATTGACGAGTTGAAATATTGTACGGATTAGACGAGTCCGCAGGTTCGGCATTTCACAGTTTAGGCGAATGGTCCCCGGACTCGTTGGATTATGCCTCTCTGGGTAATCTGCAGAATCTGTCGATGAGATTTCTTTAGGCCCTCAACAGCCACTCACAAACTTGATAGACTGGCGCGCCAAACTAAGTGAAGAAGCAAATTCTCATTCATGGTCTGATCTATGGCCTGGTCGGCGGGCTGCTGATCGCCGCGCTCAAATTCATCGAATACCGTTTTCTTGTCCTGGAACACTCTCTCGAAATCTATGGGGGGTTGATTGGTCTCCTGTTTGCGGCGCTGGGAATCTGGTTCGGGCTCAAATTCAGCCGGAAGGAACAGGTGGTTGTCGAGCGGGAACGAATTGTGGAAAGGGAAATCAGACTGCCGGCGGAACTGCCTTTTGCGGTCAATGAACAAAACCTGCGCCAACTGGCCATCACCAAGCGGGAGCTGGAAATACTCGGACTCATGGCGAGCGGGCTGAGCAACCGCGAGATTGGCGAAAAACTTTTTGTAAGCGAGAACACCGTGAAGACGCACTCCAGCCACTTGTTCGACAAACTGAGCGCGAGGCGGCGCACACAAGCGGTGCAACGAGGGAAAGAGCTTGGATTGATTCCGTAGATTGGGAGTCCTGAAACTCTAAGTTGGAATTGAGTCTCTTGCCTTTGGTCTTGGGCCTTCTGGATCTTGTCTCTCGACTTTGGCCGCATGAGTCCAAATTCCAGATTCCAGATTCCAAATTCCAAAAAGGTACAGACCTCAGACCTAAGACCTGAGACCTAAGCCAAGGCAAAGACCAAAGGCCAAGCCAAAGACCAAAGCCATGAAACTAAAGTATTATTTTCCGCCTGAACGCACGAAATCACTCGAAAGTATGGCGACAAAACTGCCCAGTCACGCTACTTTTCTCGCCGCTCGAACGAAAACTTTGTGACAGGAGAGCTTTGATATGAAAAGGACTGTACTGATCTTTGGATTGATCGGCGGCCTCATGATGGCAGCCATGATGTTTGGCACCCTGCCCTTCTTAGAAAAAATCGGCTTTGCCAAAGGCCTCATCGTTGGCTACACGACCATGATTATCGCGTTCATGATGGTGTTTTTTGGGATTCGCTCGTACCGGGAGAATGTTGGTCACGGCCAAATCACCTTTGGTCGCGCGTTCGCCGTGGGAATTCTGATTGCTCTGCTCGTCTGCGCGTTCTACGTTGTTGCGTGGGAGATCATTTATTTCAAATTCATGCCCGACTTTGCGGAAAAGTACTCGAGCTACGCGATTGAGCAAGCCAAAGCCGCAGGAGAAAGTCCACAGGCCATCGCCGCAAAAGTGCAAGAGATGAAAGATCTAAAAGCAATGTTAGACAACCCGTTCCTGAATGCCGTCATGACTCTTATTGAACCGCTCCCGGTAGGTATTATCGTGACGCTTATCTCAGCGTTGATTTTGCGCAAGAAGGTGAGCACGAACCAGGAAAGTCACGCAGAACCAGTGCAAGTCCAGTAGTCAATTCGAGAAATCCGACTCGTCGGGAACAGCAATTAGTTTGGGTCACCCCGGCAATGGCTCTGCCTCGCGGATGCGCGTTGAGTCTTTGACTTGCCGCCGCCCGCGGATGGACTCACTGCTTCTGTTGTCTTCTGAATTGTGCCGGAGGACAAGCGAAGGCGCGCTTGAAAGCGCGATTGAACGTTGCTTCAGATCCATATCCGACCGCGGCCGCGATTTCTGCCACACTGTCATCCGTCGATTGAAGCAGTTCAGCGCCGAGCTTGAGTCGCCACTGCGCAAGATAAGCTATCGGCGAGTCGCCCAGGAAATGACTAAACCGCTCAGCCAAACGCGTGCGCGACATGCCGACACGTCGCGCCAGCTCGGCCACCGTCCAGGGATGCGTTGGTTCATTGTGCAGGAGCGCGAGCGCCTTACTGACCAACGGATCGCGTGTGCCGGCGAGCCAGCCTGTCTGCTCGGCCGGCAATGAATTGATGTAACGCCGCAGGGTCTCGACAAAAAGTAGTTCCGCTAATTTTGCATGCACCAGTCCGCTGCCTGCTTCCAAATCAGTTTCTTCGCCGACGGAAAAACGAATTGAGTTTGCCAGCCACTCGCCGGAAGGTTCGCCGGCCACATGCACCTTCATGATTGGCGGCAAGCCGGCAAGAAACATTTCGCTCAGACGTGGTGCGCACGCCATGTAACCGCAGACGAACTTTGTGATCTCGCCGCCACCACCGAATCGCGCCAGCTTGAGTCCGGGAGCAAATGTCTTTAGCGAATCGACTGGCTTCGCCGATCCGTTTTCCAGGTAGTGGGCGTCGCCATGAGGAAAGACGATGATGTCGCCGGCGTGCAATTCTTCGCGCGCGCCGTTTGCGAGCCGGGCGTAAGCGCGTCCTTCGGTCAGAAAGTGATAGAGAATCAGGTGTTGACCGGTTGAGGGAAGCATCGGCGCGACTCCCGCCGCACCTGAGTTCATCACACACCACGGCGCCGTGAATTCGGCGTTAAAGAACAACGCGCCTTCCAGCTTAACTACGCGCAAAACCTCAGAAAGCAAATCCATTGCGGTGGCTTATTAAAGCGGCGTTAGTGTCAAGAAAACGGGACGGTCAATCAAGTCTGAAAAATTCCACGGTCGTATAGTACATTGATGTTAACGAAAATCGAATTTTGAAGGAGAGTCGTCATGAGTGCAGTTGCCGAAAAGACAGAAACAGTTGCCGGTCAAAGCCGCGCCGCCGCTTTAGCCGAGCGCATCGAGCAGGGAGCGGAGTTATTGGCTTCATTTGCGGAAGGGCTTTCGGAAGCCGAATGGGCCCAGCCCGTCACCAGCACTGATCGCCGGCCCATTGGCGTGATCGTGCATCACGTAGCCAGTGTCTATCCGGTGGAAGTCGACGTGGCGCGAGCCATCGCGGGTGGAAATGCCGTGGACGTTGGTTGGGATGCGATCGCTGATATGAACGCCAAACACGCCGGTGAGCAAGCCGGAGCCGGGAAGCCGGAAACGATCGAGCTCCTGCGCAAGAATAGTCGCGCAGCAGCCGAAGCGGTACGTGGATTTACCAACGAGCAGCTGGATACAGCAGCGCCATTCGGGTTGAGTTTTGGCGCGCCGGTGACTGCGCAGTTCGTGATCGAAGACCATGCGCTGCGACACAGCTGGCATCATCTCGCCCGCATTCGCAAAGCGGTGGGCAGATAAAACGGCGCAGTCAGTACCACCTTCGGTAGCGGGTGGGAAAGTTTGAACTCGGCAATGGCCCTGCCACTCCGATGCGCAGGCCGTCACTTTTCTCTTTCGAGGGTCTTAGACCCTCGATTTCTTTTTAATAGGCCTTCCGCGGCAAGTCGGAGAATTACCGCGCATCAGAATGGCAAAGCCATCACGCAAGTTGGGAACTATCATCCGAGAAATTAGGCTTCGCGCCCTCGGCTGAGCACACGCTCCATTTGTTAAATCTTGTAAATTCTGCGGACTCGCGACGCCTATCCTCTTGACCGTCGTCTCGTCCTCTCGTACGCTTCGTCCATTTCAAAGAGCCAGATCTCCCCAGATCGCGGAAGCCCAGGCGCGAACACATTTATTCCTGCGCTAATAGTCCGACTAACCATCCGAAGGAGAAGCCCATGTTCCGCAACAGATTTGTTTTTCTTTTATTGACGCTGCTCGTCGTCACCACCGTGGCGCTGAGTGGTTGTACCAAAGCTGACGAAAGCGCCGGCAAGGGTCCGGTCGCGGCCAACGCGGATCCGAATGCCGCCGGCAAGATTCCGATCACTACTTCTTCGGATGAAGCGCGCAAAGAATTTCTGCAAGGCCGGGATCTGAACGAGAAGTTACTCATTCAGGATTCGATCGCGCACTTCGATAAGGCCATTTCGCTCGATCCAAATTTTGCCTGGGCTGAGTTGAGCCGCGCGCAGGTGAGTCCTACCGGTAAAGAATTCTTTGATCACCTGAAAAAAGCAGTGGGCCTGGTCGACAAGGCTTCCAATGGCGAGAAGCTCCTGATTCTCGGTAACGAAGCCGGCGCCAACGGCAACGTCCCGAAGCAGAAAGAGTATTTCGAGCAGCTGGTGGCAGCTTATCCAAATGACGAGCGTGCCAACTTTGCTCTCGCCGGCTATCACTTTGGTCAACAGGACAATGTAAAAGCCATCGAGTACTACAAGAAGGCGACTGAGATTGCGCCAAATTTCTCGTCAGCCTGGAACCTGCTTGGTTATGCATACCGGCAGAATGTTCAATACCCAAACGCGGAAGAGGCGTTCAAGAAATATATCGAGTTGATTCCCAACGATCCGAATCCGTATGACTCGTACGCGGAGCTGCTTTTGAAGATGGGCAAGTTTGATGACTCGATCACGCAGTATCGCAAAGCTCTCTCAATCGATCAGAACTTCATCAATGCGCACCAGGGCGTTGGGATGGCCTTGTTGTACAAAGGGAACGCTGATGAAGCCGCGGCTGAAATAGACAAGATCACCGGCAAGGCCCGTAGCGATGCTGAGCGGCGCACGGCTTGGTTCGCGCTCACTGTAGTTGATGTTGACGGCGGCAAATGGGACAAGGCCCTCGCGGATGTCGACAAGCAATACGCGCTGGGCGAGAAGACTAACGACATTCCCGGCATGACCGGCGATTTGCTGCTGAAAGGGAACATTTTGCTCGAGATGGGCAAGTTCGATGAAGCCAAAGCGCAGTTTGAAAAAAGTCTGAAGATGACCGAAGACTCGAGTCTCTCGGCTGAGATCAAAGACAACGCAAGGCTTTTCCAGCACTACAACATGGCGCGTGTGGCGCTGGGCAAAAAAGATCTTGCCGCAGCGAAATCGGAAGCTGAATCTTTTCGCAAAGGCATCGAAGCCAGGAACAACGCGGTGCAGACAAAGCAGGCGCATCAGCTGCTCGGCATGATCGCGCTTGAAGAGAAAGATTGGGACAAGGCCCTGACTGAGTTACAGCAGTCGAACCTGCAGAACCCTTACGATCTCTATCGCTTGTGCCAGGCTTATCAGGGCAAAGGCGATGCGACGCAGGCGAAAGACAACTGCAAGAAGGCCGCTGAGTTCAATTCGTTGCCGGCAATTAATTACGCGTTCATTCGCCGGAAAGCGGCGGGCGCGTAAGAGATTCGGTCATTAGCTCGTTGAATCATTGATTCATTGCGCTTTGCCTAGCCGCGAATTAACGCAGACGAGCGCGGATCAGACTCCTATTTAAAGATCTGTCCGCACCTCTCGTTGTAGGAAGCGAGGTCAGAAGCCCGAGAAGTCGGGTAGCGACCGTAGGGTCCAAAGTAACTTCAGCATTCTCATTTCTCCGAGTTTTGCAGTTCAACTTGAGCATAGCACTCGCGAAGTGCGAAGCGCCGCGATGTACACCTGCCGAACTGTTCAACCCACGCGCAGACGTAAAAGTTCCGGAAAGGATAAGATGATGCGGTTGGACGTTAACGGGCCAATGCGGCACTTCGCCAATCCGTTGAACCAATGATTCAATAAAACAATGAACCAATCTCGAGTCACGCTTCGCATAATTCTCGAACGTCCACCCGCCGGTGTCGACTTTGCTTTGCAGGAAGGTAAAGGAAGACCTTTCGATCTCGTTCAGAAGCAGAGATCAAAAGGTGGTGATCTCGAGTTCGAATTCACCGTCAATGCCAGGCAGGGCAAAGACAGCGCGCCAAATTTTCTCGGTTCATTCGTGCAGGGTGCGGTGGGCGAGCGCTATGTTTACATCAACATTGGCGCCTACGCCGGCCAGCGTGATACGCCCTGGAGCCGTCGACTGAAAATTCCACTCATCGGGATCACCTGGAACATGCTTGAATCAGGTAAACCTCTGGTCGCGCGTGTGCCTGGCACCGGCAAAGATGGCGGCCCGAGTTGTGCATATTCGTGGCGAAAAAGCGTTGGACCGTCATGGAGATGGGAGTTGGGTGAGAACTAGTTCTCTGTGTCTCTGCGGTGAAAATATTTGAAGTCATCACTCACCGCAGAGACGCCGAGGTCGCAGAGAGCGCGCAGAGTAAAACCAGGATTAGGCCATTGAACCCTCCCTGGCACTCCAAGTTTTGGTCGCTTTGCCTTAGAGTTGATGAGCCTCGCCAGCTCCAAGGTTGTCGCTATGAGATGGGCCCAAAGGCAACGAATTAACACTCTTCTGATCGCAGTAGCGATTCTCCTGGCGCTTGCCATCTTTCTCATGTGGCTCAGCCGACGGCGAAGTTACCAGGACGTTGTGACGCTATCTTCCAGTCACACACTTGAACCCTCTCCCTTTAACGATGCCTCACCGCCAGCTCCTACGGCTCAGGCTTCGCCGTCATCAACGGCGCCCAGTCCTTCAGTGCCCGTGGCAACTCCAACGCCATTAGTCTTGACCAGTGGGCTGATCATTCCAGTGGCCGGAGTGCGCTCGGATCAATTGCTCGATACATTTTCCGCAGCGCGTGGTGAGGGGCGCGTTCACGACGCTATTGACATTGCGGCGCCGCAGGGAACGCCGGTACTGGCCGCCGCCGGAGGAAAGATCCTCCGACTGTTTCAAAGCAAGGCCGGCGGAATAACAATTTACCAGCTGAGCAGCGATGAGAAAGTTATCTACTATTACGCGCATTTAGAACGTTATGCTGACGGTCTAAGTGAGGGTCGCATGGTGAGCCAGGGCGAGACCATCGCATACGTGGGCGACACAGGGAATGCCGGACTGGGAAACTATCATCTGCATTTTTCCATTGCCCTGACCTCCGATCCAAAACGATGGTGGGAGGGCGTCAACATCAATCCTTATCCACTGCTGCGTAAGTAGAAAAGTTCCCGTGAACCAACCTTCCGAGCTGCGAAGCAGCTTGTTGAATACTGTCAGCCATATGGGGCGTGTTGACCGAATCAATACCAGAGCTTTGGCGCCACGTGGACTTTTTGGGTAATGCCATCAAGCGTTCGCTTATCGTTCAATGTTGAGTAATGTCTGAATACCAATCGACCGCGGCTTGCCGCTTTCAGCGCGATGAAGCGTGCCCCAACGATAACGATAAAGTCTTGCCGAGAGCCTCTGCCTCACGTATTGCCTCAAAGAAAAGCCTTCCTATGGTCTTGGGAACGCTCGTTGCAACCTTCATCACAAATCTTGCTAATGGAGAACCTTGATGAAGCTCTTGTTTGCTAGCGCAATTGTAAGTGTCGCTTTGCTCGCAGCCGGCTGTGTTCCGCAACCTGATTCCCGCACCCAGACCAATACCAGCAGCTCGCCTTCGCCGGTATCTTCGCCTTCGCCCTTGAAGACGGATGCTGCGCGCACCAGACCGATCACTTTGCCGGTCCTGGACGCCTTTTTCGCCGACACTGCCTTCTCCGAAACATTGAAGACGCGTCTGAAATTAAGCGACGACGAAATCACAAGATTAAGAGAGCTGGCGCGCACGGAAACCGCGAAGCTGGATGAATCGGCGATGGATAGTGCCGACGGGTCCCACGCCAATGAGGACGCCCAGGAGAAGATCAAATCCGTGATTGGCGCTGAAAAGACCGAACAGCTGGTCGCGTTGGTGGGCGAGTTGTGGAGAGGCGAGGACGGGTCCGAGAAGACGTCGGCCGCGGTAAACGAAGTGCCGAAGGACACACGCGTGATCGTAAACGCTCCCGCTTACCGCATGGATGTTTTTGACGACGGGCGTTTGGTCAAGTCTTACAAGATCGCAATCGGCTATCCCGAGTTTCCGCTGCCGACGGGTTTACGCAAAGCTCGTACGATCATTTTCAATCCCACTTGGACTCCGCCTGACGAGCCCTGGGTAGCGAAAATGAAAGGCGTTAGCGCCGGAACAAAAGTCGAAGCGGGAAGCCGTCTGAATCCGCTCGGTCCGATCAAGATTCCCATCGGCGGCCCCTCACTGATTCATGGTGGAAAGTCTCCGGCGAAACTCGGCAAGTTCGGCTCTCACGGTTGTGTGGGATTGACGACGCCGCAGATGCGCGAATTCACCAAACAGCTGGCTGGTCTCGCGGGCACGACCGTGACTGATTCTGAATTGGACAAGTTTGCGCGCGCAAAAACGGAAACGAAAGAGCTGAAGCTTAAAGAGCCGATTCCGGTCGAATTAAGGTACGAGACAATTGCGGTCGAGTCCGGCAGCCTGCACATTTATCGGGACGTTTACGACCAGAACACCAACACTGAGGAGAACCTGCGCGCGGTGTTGGCAGCCTATGGAATCGGAATGGACGCGCTCACTGCTGATGAGCGCACGCAGGTGAGGGAAGCTCTCGCAAAAATGTCCGGCAAGACTACCGCGCGCTTGACATCGTCACCCAGTCCTTCTGTGTCGCCGGCGAAAGGTTCACGCGTCGCCGCCGCCAAGCAAAACAAACAGCCCACTCAAAATCAAAATGAGATCGTGATTCCGATCGCCGCCCTTCAGGGCAAAGGCTATCCCGCGCCAATCGGGATCGCGGCGGCGAAGTAAATTGGCTCCGCCCTAATTTGGGCATTCATATAGTTGATTCACCAGCCCGCGAAGCGGGGCGTCGGCATAAAGCCTGGGGGGGTGCAGTGAGCGAAGCGAGCAACCCCCAGGATCGAATCCAAAGCAAAATCTAAGCCCGCGCGCAGCGGCTTGACGCTACGACAGGTTCTCCGCGTCCAAAGCGCCGACAGGTCGGCGCACTCCAAATTGGCTGACCTTCATTTCTTGAACTTCGGGTTGTAAGCCGCCGACCAAACATAATTCCCGCTCAGGCCGCATTCGTCCGTAGGTATTGCTGTCCCGACTTGATAATTGCCGGTATAGGTCGGACAACCGCATTGGACCAGTGGCAGACCGGTGGTCGAGTCAGTCCTGTGTGTCCGCTTGCAGGGTGCAGTCATGCATCCGGCATAGGTTGCGCTGGGACAGTTCGTCGGAGAAATGCTGAACTGGGGATACTTGTCCTTCTCTCTTTCAAGATAGAGGCTGAAGGTGGAAATCAGATCCGCTCCGGGAATCAAGGTGCCGCGGTTAATCGCCCGGCACACCGGCGCCTCATTATCGCCGGTAGGCTTGCAGCCGCTGCCATCCTTTCCGCACTTCGCCACCGTCTCGAGGTACACATCAAGATTCAGAATGGCGTTGATGTCGACCAGGTACGGGTGCTCTTTGGGAATCTCGTAACAGGTGCAGTTTGCAATTCCCAGCCCGTCGAGTGTGCAGGGCGTGGTTGGCCCAGGTCCGGAGTAATAGCAAAGCGCAATGGAAGCGCCCCTGCATTCCACCATGTTCGACGTATGCGTGATGATGTCCGCCCACGGCGGACCGAATGGCGTCGTGGGCAGCGTGTTAAGTCGGAAGGCCCGTCCTCGGGTGAATCGACCGAAATCAAACGAAGACGTGGATGGCTTCTGGGCGGCGGTTATTGTCAGCGCGCTCTGAGTCTGGCTTCCCAGCGCCAGCAAGCAAAGCAGGCCAAGCACCGCGATCGAGGAATACCGCTGGTTACGTCTCTTCATTACTGACCTCCTGTGGAGTAGGGTTGTAGGAACGCCCATAAAAACTTCGCGCTGGGCACAAGCAGATGGGATAAATATAGTCGATCTCGGCCTTAACGCACCACATCAAACAACGTCTGGTTCCACTGCCTCACGCAGCCGCTCTCGATCCAGTCTACGCTAGCAACTGCGCTTCTGAGCAAGGCTGCCACCCCAACTCGTCCGGGTTCTGACTTCATCCCATCCGGTGCTAAGCTCTCTGCGAAAACGCGAGGTTAGCCATGAAAACGCCCGGCAACTCAATCCACTTTCGCAACTGCAATCTCACTGAAGCTACTTGTGGCATTGGCATCACGGTGCGAGAGGATGGCACTCTCGACATACGCGGTGACAAAGACGATCCGTTCAGCAAGGGCTTCATCTGTCCGAAGGCGGTCGCGCTTCAGGATGTTTACTTTGACAAGGACCGTTTGCGGCATCCGGTGCGGCGGACCGCGAGTGGATGGGAGCGCATCGGATGGGACGAAGCGTTTGACGAAGTAGCACGAAAACTCAAACACGTTCGCGCAACGCACGGGCGGAATTCGATTGCGACTTACCTCGGCAATCCCACCGTACATAGCTCGGGTGCGATGCTGTTCGCGCCGGGCTTTATCCGTAGCCTGCATACGCGAAATAGATTTTCCGCAACCTCAGTCGATCAACTTGCGCATCACCTGGCGGCTTACCTGATGTTTGGTCATCAGCTACTGCTGCCGGTTCCGGATCTGGACCGCGCAAAATTCTTTCTCATCTTCGGCGCGAATCCGGCGGCCTCAAACGGCAGCATGATGACTGCCCCCGGAATGCCGCGCAGGCTGCAAGAGATTCGCGAGCGCGGCGGCAAAGTGGTGCTCATCGATCCGCGCGCGAACGAGACTGCGAAGCTGGTCGACCAGCATCTTTTCGTTCGTCCCGGCAGTGACGTGCTGCTCTTGCTCGCGCTTCTGCACGTTGTCTTTGAGAACAAGCTGATGAAGCTGGGCCACCTCGGTCCGGTCGTCAAAGGTCTGGAAACGATCGAGAAGATCGTGAAGGAGTTTTCGCCTGAGAAGGTCGCATCGACTACCGGAATCAGCGCTGATCAGATTCGTGCCCTCGCGCGGGAGTTTGCCGCGGCCGAATCTGCGGTCTGTTATGGAAGAATCGGAGTGAGCACGCAGGAGTTCGGCGGCGTGTGCCAGTGGCTGATAAATGTACTGAATACGGTGACGGGCAATCTTGATCGCGAAGGCGGCGCGATGTTTACCCTGCCGGCGTTTGATCCGATTACTGCGCCTGAGTCAGTCGCGCCGCGGGGAAGCTTCGGCCGCTGGCGTAGTCGCGTGCGCAATCTCCCTGAGTTTGCCGGAGAGCTTCCGGTGGCCGCGCTCGCCGAAGAAATTCTGACTGAAGGTCCGGATCAGATTAAGGGCCTGGTCACACACGCCGGTAATCCGGTGCTGTCCACGCCAAACGGCCGCGAGTTGGAGCGCGCACTCGCGAGTCTGGATTTCATGGTGGCCATTGATTTTTACATCAACGAGACGACACGACACGCGGACATCATCCTGCCGCCCACGTCTTCGCTCGAACGCGGCCACTATGATGTCGCTTTTCATTTGCTCGCAGTGCGAAATACGGCGAAGTGGTCACCGCCTTTGTTTGATACGGAAAAGGATGCGCGTCATGACTGGCAAATCTTCGTTGAGTTGCAGACGCGCATGGAGAAGCGTTTTGGCAGTCTGAAGCGAACAATTATCAGGAATTTTGTTGGCCACGAAAGAATTGTGGATTTGGGCCTGCGGTTTGGGCCATACGGTGGGAAGTTGAATCCGTTTTCCGGACTGACGCTTAAGAAGCTGAAGGAGGCTGTGCATGGAATCGACCTTGGCCCATTGGAACCTTGCCTGATGGGGCGTTTGTGCACCGCTGACAAGAAGATCGAATTAGCGCCTGAAGTTCTGGTTAAGGACATTGATCGAGTAAAGGTGAAGTTTGCGAGCGAGACGCCCGCCCACGCAGTGAATGGCGAGTTGATGTTAATCGGCCGGAGAGATCTGCGCAGCAACAACTCGTGGATGCACAACAGCGAAAGACTTGTGAAGGGTAAGCCGCAATGCACCATCCTGATGCACCCGCAGGATGCCGCACATCGTCAATTGTCAGCCGGCCAGAGTGTTTTGGTAACGTCGCGAGTCGGAACAGTGCGAGTGCCAATCGAGATCTCGGAAGAAATGATGCCGGGCGTGGTATGCATGCCGCACGGATGGGGACACGATCGCGAAGGTATTCAAATGAAAGTGGCCCAACAGCATGCCGGCGGCAGCATTAATGACGTGACAGATAATCTGGCGATTGATGGGTTGTGCGGGACGGCGGCGTTTAGTGCGACGCCGGTTGAGGTGAAGGGAATTGAACAAATCACGATTACCCGGTCCGGTTCTGACCTTCAGGCAATATCTCAATCGTGATCGTAAAACGGCCGCGCCAGGCATTCGCCATGCTGCTTTCAGTCACGCGAATTTTGTAATCGCCGTCCTCGTCGATGACTTCGTCAAAAATAATTCCGCCCGGACCGCCGTCCTGTTTGCCTGAAGGATAAATCAGCACTCCGCGCGTCGCGCCCCGGCCTTTGATTTCAATGCGCACATGCTGGTTCGAGCGCGCACGCAGCACAAACCACTTTTCGTCGCGCACGCCGCGCAAATAGCCGCTTACCCGCGCCACCGTGGCGCGCCGCGCAAACCTGATTCGCTGGGGCGCGTGTTCGGTTTGCGCGAGCGCGTTCACAGAAGCGCAAGCGATGATGAAAGCCAGTGGCAGTAAACTGCGTTTGATGGTCATCGACCTTCCTACCCGGAGCTATTTGTGGCTGATGACCACACGCTGAATAGTCGGCGGCAATTCGTGCAGCTCGCTGCGGCTAAAGCCCGCGTTACTGAACATCCGCTCTAACTCCGCAAAGGTGTAGGCATCACCCGCAGGCGTCATGCCTAGCATGGTCATGCTGAATCCGGCTGCCTGGGGCGGAGTGACCCGGTCATCGTTGGGCACGAACTCGAGCGTCACTGCTCGTCCGCCTTCGCCGAGCGATGCATGCACCTTGCGCAAAAAGTTTTCGCAGGTATCAGCGTCAAAGTGATGCAGGAAGTTTGTGATCAGCACTACGTCGTAACCAGTGCCATAGTCGACATCGAACGCGCTGCCGGGTTTTGTCCGGTAGCGATCGCCGATGCCGGCGGCGGCCGCATTCTCTTTGGCGACTTCCAGCACGTTGTCCCAGTCGACTGCGGTAACTTCGGCTTGCGGATTCCGCTTGGCAAAGGCAACACCATACAACCCATGGCCCGCAGCGATATCCAAAACTCTTAACTTGTTGTCGGCGTTGGGATCGATCAGCTGCGCGATCAATTGCGACGGCATGATTGTCATCGGGGCCATCGCGCGCGCGAACCTTAACCACATTGGGTGATCGGGCTCGAGCGGTTTGGTGTCGCCGGCGGTGCCGCCTTTCTTTACCGCTTCAGTCAGGTGATCGAAATTCGATACCAGGTGCGGAGACAAGATGAATTCAGTTACCGTGCCCATGTATGCCGGCGAGTTCTTATCCAGAAACATCGCACTGTCCGGCGTCAGCCCGTAGGCGCCATCCTGCTTGGTTAGGAAACCCATAATGACGAGATAGTCACAGAGGATGCGCGTGCCGCGTTCGGATGCCCCGGAACTTTGGGCGATGGCTTTGGCGCTCGTATTACCGGCGGCGATCACGGTAAAAATGCCAAGTTCGACCGCCGTTTTGATCGCCTGAGATCTTTGATAACCATTAAGTGTGTCGAAGAGCAGCGCTGGCGAAGGCTGCCTTCCTGTTTGTGCTTCAGGAGCCATGATTACTTTCCCTTCCTTATGAATATGAAGATGCGCGAAAAGCGTACCCCGTCAACGCCTCAAAGTCTAACGACTAATGGTTGCAGCTTAGTTGAGGTTGAGCGATGCAGGTTGTGCCAGTCCCTCGATCGTCAATACGAGATTGCGCGGGGTGCTAACCGGATCTTTCTTCGTATCAAGAAAAATAATCAGCCCCTGGCGCTCCCGTTCAGATTGTGTAATTGGCGTTTTTAGATCCAGTTCGTAGGCGCGGAACTCCTTTTCGAAGGTCTTGCGCGAGTTTGGATTGTAGGTAAAGACACCGTTGGCCTTCAGAATGTGCGAGATCGCCTGCTTGGCGGAAATCATTTTCCATTGAGTGCCCGCCGCATCATGCAGCTGAAAGCGCAGTTTTTTCAGCTCGATCGCCTCGCCGCCATTGTGACGAATCGCCACTCGTACTGGCAGCAAGCCCCCCAGCTGGAGGTTCGCTTCAAAGAGCTCCTGCGTCTCTTCGTCGGTGAGCAGCGGCGCCGCCTGAAACGAGATGGTGCCCAGGTTAACACTGGCTGCGGCGGCCGGCATCGCTGAGAGACCGGCAGGCGGCTTGACCTTGTAAAGCGATCCGCTGCAAGCGGCAGTCGCAATCAGGAACAAGCAGGCGAGAATTAGCCAAAGCTTTGCGCACAAAGCTGGAGTTGGAAACTTGTAGGTCTTATTTGCCATTGCCGATGCTCGCGAAATCTTGCCTTGCAGGCGGCATCGTGTCAATTGAGAGGATTGCCGGAAGCTTAAAATGTTACGGCGGGACTGGGAGAGTCCCGCCGTAAACGATGGACGCAAGACCGAGAATTAGCTTGTCGGGTTAGCTCAAATCCCTTCGGCGCCACCGCCCTCCCCGGTTTTAGGGTGAGAACTAATCGCGTGCAATCTACTTCAGCGACGGGGTTTCTGTCAATAGCAAAAAATCGTGCTGACCGCTCGTGGAGCGCAGAAGTCCCCGGAAAAGCAGCTCGGGTCCGGCTAGCGCTTCATGATGGATTTTCGCCGCACCCGGATGGGGGCGCGGGCCGTGAGCAGGCTCTTATGTCGATTGTTGATGATGTAGCAAAGCCCCTGATGGGTTAGTCCGAGAGTCTTTGCAGCGCGGGTGACGCTGCCATCGGCTTCGTCGAGTGCTTCCCTGATCAAATTGCTCTCGCATTTCCGGACTTCTTCCTCGAACGAGGCGCGGGCGCCGGAAACCGCACTCGTCTGAGCCGGGGCGGCGGCAACCAGATGCCGCGCGCATTGACGGAACCGAGTCATGGTTTCATGGCTCAAGTCGTTGGCAAGACGGCGATCGGCTTCAAAATACAATCCGGAAAACTCGCCCGGGGCGAGAATCGAGCGCAGCTCTTCCAAAATAGTCAGGTACGCCCTGCCGGAGGACTCCGGATCGCCGGCAGTTTCCGCTACTTCGGCTGCGCGCTTGAGAGTATAGAAGGCGGGTTGATAGCGCTTCAGTCGCGCCTGGGCGATGCCGAGCGTTTGCAACGTGTCGGCGAGGAGCGACTGTTCGTTGGAGCGTTCCAGGATTCCCGCAGATTTCGACGCCAGCTTTTCAGCATCCTCATATCGTTTCTGTGCCAGGTAGACTTTTGCGCGAGTATCGTTTACCTGCGCCGCGGTGCTTACGTCGCCGAGCTCAATGAAAGCGTGACGCGCGTCTTCCAGGTTTTCCAGCGCCGCGTCATAACGACCTAGTTCCAGCAAGGCCACGCCGATGTTGTTTTGCGCGCGCGCGTAGTAGCGCCGGTTGTTGGCGTTTTCAAAATGGACGCGGGCCGCAGTGTGATCCATCAGGGCCCGATCGAGGTTCTCGACACCACCCATGCGCCGATAGACGATGCCTCGCTGCATGTAGAAAGGTCCTAGGGCGGCCGGATCGTTGACCGAGTCCACCAATGTTGCCGCACGATTCAACAAAGCCATCGCTTCGTTGAGATGGTTCGTCGAGACCTCGACCGTCGTGCTGTTTACCAGGATGCGAAGTTGAATGGTTGGATCATTTGAGTTGGAGAGGGCGGTTTGAAACCAGACACGAGCTTCGTCCATAGCGCCTTCGCGCCAGTAACAAACAGCCAGGTCGGTCTGGGCTTCGGCTACTTTTTCCCGATTGCCGAGGCCTTCATAGGCGCGCAACCCCTCAGTAATCAAATCCTTGGCGAATTGCTGCGCCCCTGACACGCCACCCGTGCTGCCGAGCCAGCCGGAAAGCGCTCCCACGCGCAAGAGCAATTCGGCCTGATCCTCCGGATCCAGGCCCGCTGTGCGCGGGCGCTGGCCAAGGCCGTCCCAGTATCTCCCGAGAGTCTGCCGCGCGGCCTCGTACTCGCCAATAATCGAAAGCTCGCGGGCCGTCCGGAGTGCCTCACGCACACTCTGCGGGGTGCTAAAAGTTCTGCTTTCGGTCCTCAGCAGGGTTTCGGTTGCCATGTTTAAGTCCTCTCCTACTAAAGCTATGAAGGCTAGCAAGCTTTGTTGCTAGCGGTGCTATTATGCGCCCGACTTTACACAATTTCGGCGGCCGCACGCAAGACAAAATGCGGAAATGGCCGATAAAACAAAGGAAAACTCATGTCAAAACTTAACCGCTTTTTCGCGTCATGTCTGCTTATCATTTCGCTGTCGGTCGTTGCGCTCGCCGACGGGGGTGAAACCCAGGGACCGACCATTTGCACGGAATCGACAACGGCCGCCGCCCCCGAGGCTAACCAAACCCCCGACAATTCGTTCCCTATCTTGGATGCACTCAGGTCGGGAGACGCTATTGTTTGGCTGCTGACAGAAATTTTATAGGGCTGAACAACTTTACTCCCGGCTCTTTCGCGGTTGTGCAGGCTGAGCATTCGCGAACTGCTGGAAGTCTGCAATTGCAAATCCTCGCGCGGGGCAACACCGCGAGGCTTCGCACGCGTGGTGCAACGCTATCCGCTGGCGGCCGTAACGACGTCTGAGCGGACTGTAAGGGGTGTGGTGAGCTGGCTGGCGTCAATCATGTTCAAGCCATGCTCACGCACACTTCTAAAACCCGGAATAATGTCCCCGACTGCGGGGCGCATCAGATCTTTCGAGCGTTTGTACCCCGTGAAATCCAGGTACAGATGCTTGCGCATGAATCGCTCCGGCCATCCCGCAAACCGCCACAGCGGATATTTGATCCCATCACCGAAGAGTTTCTTGCCCATCATCTTGTAATAAAGCGGTACGCCCAGCGACCACTTGTAATTGGAATGCGCACTCCCATAAAACTCCCGATTGTATTTCCAGCAGGTAAAGAAAAACTCCCACTGCAGATCAGTCATTTCAATAAGCTTGGCGCTCTCTTTCTTCTGCATCCTGGTGTTATCCAGCGGGACAAACCAGGTCGGCACAAACATTCCTTTCGCATCTCGCAGATCATAGAGCAGGTCGAGTGAGTCTTTGGTGTCCTGCTCAGTCTCGCCCGGCAGCCCGATGATGAAGGTGCAGAATGGATACCAGTTGTGTTTGTTGAGAATCTCCATTCCCTTCAGGATCACGTCGCGCCACTGGTTGGCTTTGTAGGGGTAGGCCTTGCCTTTCATAAAAATATCGAAGAGGCGCGCGCTCCCGGTTTCCAGGCCAATAATCGGATCGGCCACACACTTGTTCGGATCCGTTGAATCGTCGTGATGGAGATGCGAGTAGGGAACGACATGCGGTGTCAGTCGTTCGATAATGCTCGGATCCTTTACCACCGGCGCAATCGTGATGTGCGAAGTCTGAATGGTTTCGATACCCGGCACCTTCTTAACGCTGCTGAATAAGGTTTCGAGCGCCTCGATATTAGTTTCGAAGTTTGGTTTCTGTTCGTAGAGGAACATATCCTCGCTGGCCAGCATCACTTCGGTAGCGCCTTCGCGGGCATTGACGCGAGCGCTTTCCAGGATGTGTTCCAGCGGAAACGAGCGGCCCACCTTAGTTGCCGGTCCGCAGAATTGGCAGCCACGACCGCAGCCGCGCGTAATCTCGACTACTCCGAAAGTCGACCGGTGCCGCACCACCGGAATCTCCTCGACTGTAGGCTGGGCGCTCTTGGGGACCTTGATGATGCGCGGGAGCGAAGGATCGCCGGCGATCATGCGGCTGAATAAATCGCTGAACACGCGCTCGATCTCGCCGTCAATCAGGTAATCGACCTTGAATTCATCCAGGCGATTGGCGCGTTCCAGTTGCCACGCGCCGGGGCCGCCGATCACAATCTTAGGCTGATATTTCTTGATCACCGGGTGTGTGACGATCTTGAGAAACTGTTCAGCATTAAAGGGCACCAGGTTTTCGCCGGCGAGCTTTGAATACACATCGGTGGCGTAAGAAATGCCGAGCGGATTATGCGCGTGAATGGCGACGACCTGAGTTTCCGGCCCGATGAATCTTTCCAGGTTCTCCAGATAGCACACCACCACGTCTTCCTCGGGATAGTCCCGAAGCAACAACGTCTCGACCATGCGCAATCCGTTGGGAACGTACTTGGCGCGGCCGTCCGGCCAGGACTCGTTTACCAGGGTCGCAGGATTGATCCATTTGTGCCCAAACTTGGCCGGAAGGCCCGCTGCCAGCATTTGTTGCCAAATGCTGTGCTGCCATTCACTTGCCTCGCTTGACGATGCAGTCAAAACGATTCTGGGTGAGTTCAATCAGATCCTCCTAAAGGGCCGGATGTAAAAGGCATTGGTGCGAGTCAGAACCAGAGACTTTGGGTAACGGCGCGGATTCTAGCACTTGCGCCGGGTCGTGCCAAGAATAAAGAAGTCTTTCCGGGCAGGAGATCTTGCATATACGCCCCACAAAGGATTATGGTATAGTCCGCCACGCTGAGCTGAAATACCCTGATTCATCCCGGCATTCCTTAATAGTTCGTTATGGCCCGCACCTTGCGACTGCCAGAGAGGTGGTAGTTTGGTGCGCCTGAGGCTTTGGAGGTCGAATGAGGATTCTGCTCTATAACCCAGATAACGGCGTCACGCACAACTTCATGCCCCATCTTTGGATGTTTCTGCTGAAGACGCTGACACCGGCTGGGCACGAGGTGCTGCTGATTGACGGCAACGCTCGGCCCATGAACGAAAAACAACTCGTTGCCTTTATTCAAAAAGAGAAAATCGGCCTGGTTGGCATCGGGGCAATGACGCGGATGATCGCGCGCGCCTATCGAATGGCTGACGCGATTCGCGCTGCTGGTATTCCGGTAGTGATGGGCGGGCCGCATGTGACTGAGGTGCCTGACGAGGCCCTGGGTCGCAACGGCGGACCCCGGCACGCAGACGCAGTGGCGCTGGGCGAGGCCGACGAGACATGGCCCAAGATCGTCAACGACGCCGCACGCGGTGAACTAAAAGAGGTTTACAAACCGCTTGACGAAAGCGGCAAAGAACGGAAACCAAGTCTGCAGCCGTATCCCGAGATCCCCTGGGAAAAAATGGATCTGAATCAGTTCAATCTGATTCCCAGGGTCTTCCGGCCATTTTTCGAAAGATACGGATCGGGTTGGGCGTCGGTGCATATGATTCCGATCGAATCCGGTCGTGGTTGCCCGTACGGATGCGAGTTCTGCACCGTCACTGGATTCTTTGGCGATTCGATTCGCTTTCGCAGCAACGAAAGTGTGGTCAACGAACTTCTCAGCCTGAAGCGAAATGCGCGCAACAATCGCAGTCAGGCGATGGTCTTTTTTATCGACGACAACTTTGCCATCAGTATCAAGCGAACCAAGTCGCTGCTGCGTGACATCATTGCCGCCGACGCTCAGCTTCCCTGGACGGCGCAAATCAGCGCCAACCTTTTGCGTGATGAAGAACTGGTGGACCTAATCGCCGCGTCCGGCGGCAAATGGATCTTCATCGGCATGGAGTCAATCGACGCCGCCAACCTGGCTGATGTCAATAAGAATTTCAACAAGCCGTCCGAGTATGCGGCCGTATTGAACCGGCTTGCGGATCGCGGGATCTACGCGATTACTTCATTCATCTTTGGATTGGACAACGATACGGTGGGTGTCGCCGATCGCACTTTGGAGCAAATTGAGTCCTGGCCGCCCGGACTCCCGATCTTCGGATTGCTCACACCGTTTCCGGCGACGCCGCTATACGATCGTCTGCTGAAGGCGGATCGCCTGATGCGTCCCAAGCACTGGCTCGACTTCGCGCCCTTCAAAATGGCCCATGCGCCGCTGAAAATGAGCAGCGACGAAGCGCAGGCTGAAGTGCACAAGGCCTGGACCAACTCTTACAGTCCCGAGCGAAATGAGCTCGCCCTCGATCTGATCGCCGACAAGCCGCTCGACCATCGCACCATGCATTTGGTTAGCCGGCTGACTTTTCGTGGGATTTACTTTCCACAAATGGGCAAGCGCGCCTGGGCCAAACTAATCTATGAAAATCGCCGGCCTATTTATAAGTTGGCCCGCGAAGGTTTCAGCCGATGGCGCAAGGTCCGACCCGCGGCGAACGCTTCGACGGTTCCAATTCACGGCAACTAGTTAGTAATGCTTAGACCACATGAATAGCCCCGGCCAATCGGTCGGGGCTTTTTATTGGGCGCGATTATTTTCTTCTCAACACAAACGTTCGCGGAATACCCTGCAAGTCTTTCCTCACGTCGACCACATTCCAAACCACCTGATCGATTAGTCGCTCGACGGCGTCACTTTGACCAAAACCGATCTCGAAAATGAAATGGCCGCCTCGTCGTACATGCGCCGGAGCGTCCCGCAGAAGCATGCCGACATGCGCCAGCCCGTTCGCGCCCGACACCAACGCCGAGCGTGGCTCATAGTCACGCACCTCTGGTTGCAGCCCGGCAAATTCTTCTTCAGTCACATACGGCGGATTTGAGACGATGACCGAGAACTCATGCGCAGTCGATGGAAAGCCGTCGGCCTCGATCAACTCGAGGCGGGTAGCAACTTTGTGACGTTCAGCGTTTCTTTGTGCAACGCGCAAGGCCGCGGGTGAAATGTCGGTGGCGATAGCCTGCGCGCCGGGAAGTTTGTGAAGCAGAGAGATGACGATGCAGCCCGAGCCCGTCCCCACGTCGAGCATGAGGCCATTCTCGTCGTCCTTGAGAACCTCGAGCGCGGCTTCCACAATTATTTCTGTCTCAGGGCGGGGAATCAGCACGTCCGGAGTGACTTCAAAGTCTAGACCAAAGAACTCCTGGTGTCCGGTGATGTATTGAAGTGGCTCGCGGGTGGCTCGTCGTTCGATCAACTGGCGATAGTGCTTTGCGTGACTCTCGCTGAGTTGATCTTCCGCGTGGGCGATTACGAAAATGCGACTGCCCTCGAGTACGCGGCACATTAGTGACAACGCGTCTCGGCGAGGTTCGTTGATTCCCGCTGCACCCAGGATCTGCGCGCCCTCATTGATGGCGCTGCGAATTGAAGTTGACATCGGTTCCTGCCCGTTATATTACGTTCGCACCAGAATCTGAAGAAACTTAGCGCAAGTTGGCAATCTGCCAAATGCGGACAGGCACGAGTTGTGCTGGCTATTCGCCGGAACTCGGATGAGATTGAAAGTTTACTTGGGATAGTACGAAGCGAGTCTCGTTTCTTCCCGTACGGACGGTGGAACCCCCAGCTTCACGGTTGGGGGTTCCGCAGTTCGAAGAGTCGAGCCTTGTCACATTCTGGTACAGAGGAGAGACCACTCTTCAAAACAAAATGGGCGCCCTGGCAAAAAGCATAGTTCTCTTTGGCCTGAATTGGATCGACGCTCAGCTGACTCTGTACTGGGTCCATTCAAATATCGCCTCTGAAGGCAACGGATTGATGGCCCAATTGATGGCCATCGGTGACGGGCCTTTCCTGCTCGCTAAACTGTTTATTGGCGCATTTGCGGCGCTTACGCTTTACCGGTTCGCGCACTTGCCCATCGCCCGGCGCGGCATGCAGCTGGTGCTCACGGTCTATGCGGTGTTGATGCTGGCCCATGTGGCCACAGGATTGTCAGCCCTCGGATGGTCAAAGCCGCTTGCCATGGTTACTTTTGTCACCAATATTCCTTCGTCATTTCTGGCCATATTTTCCTGATTTTCCCTTCACAGCTCCGGAGATCGTTTCCGCCTTGATTCCGTGCCTGTCCGTGCTCTTAGCGGAACCTTGATGTCCTTTCGCGCGTTTTTGCAATAAGCGCCTGCGCGAACTTAAACTTGGGCAAACGCATCTCAGTGAGGCATGGCTAACTGGTGTGACATCGGAGGAACGTAGGTTTATGTACCGCATATCGGCTCGTCAAATTCTCGTAATTTCTTTGGCTTCCGCACTTTTTGCTTCCGCTGCGGTTCTTGGTTTACAAAAATTATCCGGACGGATTAACCCGTTTAGCTCGGCGCTGACTACGGCTGAAACTTCGGCTATCACAGATCCGAGCTCGGCGACTGACGAACAGAATAATATTGAAGTCTATAAAGCTGTATCGCCGGGCGTTGTTTACATTCAATCAACCACGACCGTGCGCGATTTCTTTGGTTTATATTCCGAGGCGCGCGAAGGCGCAGGCTCGGGTTCAGTCATCGACGATCAGGGAAACATCCTGACCAACTATCACGTGATTGCAAATGCTGAAAAGCTCACCGTCAATTTTGGCGGAGGCCGTACTTACGCGGCCAAAGTAGTGGGTCGCGATCCCGACACTGATTTGGCTGTAATCAGGTTGCTCGAAACACCGAAGGAAGCAATCACGGTGATCCCGCTCGGCGATTCAGACAGATTGGTTGTGGGCCAGAAGGTGCTCGCGATTGGCAACCCGTTTGGACTTGACCGCACGTTGACCACGGGAGTGATCAGTGGATTGCAACGACCGATTCGGGCGCAGAACGGACGGCAGATCGAAGGCGCGATTCAAACAGACGCATCGATCAATCCGGGAAATTCCGGTGGACCGTTGCTTGATTCGCACGGTCGCATGATCGGGATCAACTCGCAGATCGAATCACCCTCCGGCGCGTCCGCGGGGGTCGGCTTTGCGATCCCGGTGAACATTGCCAAGCGCATCGTGCCGCAACTGGTAAAGAACGGTTACGTGCAGCGTCCAAAGCTGGGCGCAAACCTGCGTGATGTGGAGTCGCTTGGCAACCAGGTCCGTCTGCCGGTTTCGTACGGCACCATGATTTGGGATGTACAGCCTGGCGGTCCGGCCGCGACTGCGGGACTGCGCGGACTGGTGCAGACCGATGATGGAGACTTCGAGCTCGGAGACATCATCATCGGGCTCGACGGCGAGAAGATTTCCGGCAAAGACGATTTGTATCGCCTGCTCGACAAGCATCAGGTTGGCGAGACGGTTAATATTGAGGTCATGCGCAACAGTCGCACGATGACTGTGCCGGTCCGCCTGACGGATGTTCCGCCGCAACGGCGCGGCGTTCGCGAGTGACCTTTTATCAAGAAACAGAAACGAGAAACGCGCGTCGAAAACGGCGCGCGTTTTTTGTCAGAGCGACCGGGTCGCAATCAACTTATCTAAGATGTTTATGTTGAACTATGACAGGCCGCTGGCGCTTCTCGTTTCACAACTTAACCCGGGGGCCAGGTCATTTCGCGCCCACCCAGCACGTGTACGTGAAGATGGAAAACAGATTGCCCGGCGCCGCGTCCCGTGTTGAGCACCACGCGATAACCGCCTTCGGTCAAGCCGTGCTCGTTCGCCACGCGCGCGGACACGCGCAGCAGGTGGCCCAAAAGCATTTCATCCTTTTGGCCCGCATCATCCAATGATTCCAGATGTTCCCGCGGGATTACCAGCACGTGCGTCGGGGCTTGCGGATTGATATCGCGGATGACTACGCACCGGTTGTCTTGATAGACCACATCAGCCGCCGCGGTCCCGGCCAGGATCTTACAAAATAGGCAATCAGTCTCACTCATGAGCGCATGATATCACAGAGTCACTGGCTCTGAGGGACCACGAATAAGGCAGAAATGAAGTTGTGCGGATCGGACCCGCCCCGGCAATTTTCATGGCGGGAATCGAAGCCCGCAATCACCGGCATTTGCCCTGGGCATAGATTTCCTTAATTTCAGCCGGAGTCAGCACTCTATTGAACAACTCCGTTTCGCCCAGGCTTCCCTTCAAGAATCCATTCAATTGAAATGAACGTACTCCGAGGTTCAGAGGGGAAGCATTCGTCACCGAACCGGCGAGCGGCGCCGGGGTTGTATCCACGAGGTTGCCATCGACATACCAGCGAATTTCTTTCGTAGCGCCGTTGCGATTGACGGTTATCGCGAGGTGGTGCCAGTAAGCATCGGCAACAGTTGTGTTCGCCACGTAGTTGGCATAGGTGATCGCATTTGCCAACTGCAGTCCAGGTTTTCCGTTTGAAAGAAAGACGTGGTAACCCTGGTACTTGGGACCGATTTGCACTCGTTTGTCCAGAATAACGCCACCGGAAGTCGCCGGCGCCCTTATCCATGTATCAATACTAAAGTCTCCCACGCCAAAATTCAGCGACGGATCATTATTGACTGAGACGTAATCGTCGACACCATCGAAGCTCAGGGCGCCACCGACCGCGCCGGTTACTGGTGTAGGCCCGGTCCACGTCGGATTCGTGGAGGATGCTGGACCCAACGGGCCGGGGTGAGGAGTGCCGTTGTTGGGCGTGCCGGGGGTCTTAATATCACCTACGTGATGTGCGCCGGAAGATTCTTCGAAGGGCCACCAGGCAACCAGGCCTGTCGGTACTTTAGCGCACGCATAGAGTGGCGCGTCGTCCATGAGATTTCGTGGATGCAGGTCGAAACCTGACCACATCACCTGGGCGACACCCGGCAGCTGATTTCCCATTGCATCAAATTCGTGATCCTCGTCGCGTGGATGGTGGTGATTCGAGGTCATGCACCAGATCACCACATCGGTATCCACAATAGACTGGGCCGGCGTGATATACGGCGCCGGGCCTTCGAATCCCCACTCATACGTCATCTCGTTTGGATTACGCCGCGTTACCCAAAAATCGTGTCGGGTAAAGTCTTCCGCATGACGCGCGGAACCCGTGCGCATAGGCATCAGGTCATAGCTGATGTTGTGTCCGCGCGCATTCTTGGTAAGCGTGTCCTGGATGTTTAGGCCGGTGAATTGATCGGCTTGCCAGTCCTCAAAACCTTCAAGCCCATTGTTGAAAGGCTGCATGACGTCGGTCGCCTGGTACAGAGGGTTTGGGGAGGGGGACGGATTGGGCGCCGGCTCGAGATGCCTCATCACGCTCACAGTATTGTGATTAGCCTGTCCGACATTCACGTCCACATACCATAAGGTGTCGTGCATGTGGGACTCAAAGGGTGTGACGGGACTATTGTAGCCCGTGCTCCCCATGCGAAAGGTAATCGTTCCATCATCCCGAAATCCGTACTGGACCACATATTCGTAGTTGCCGGTATCGATGACTGACCACAATAGCAACTCCTCGCCACGCCGGAGGTGCCCATCGCTGGTCCAGGCAATGCCACGGTCGCGAATCTCTTTGATCAGGATCGGTTCGGGTGGACTGTTTAGACTGGGAAATGACTGTGAATTCGGTGGCAGGAAGGGTCCCGAAATCGTGCCGCAGGGACCAGTATATGCTTGAACGGCTTCGTGAATATCAGTCCACGGATTCAAGTCGTAAAGCCTGGCCAATCCATCGTGATAGGGGACGAAAATCTGTGACGGCCCGCTTTGTCCGAGGACCGCAATAAAGTTAGCCGTCGGTTTTGGCTTGAACCATGCATTCGCAATCCACAAACCCTCTTCGACGTTCTTGGTCCAGACAATAAGCCAGGTGGTTTCGGTAGGACCGCGGGCAGGAAACTCCTGATAAATGACACGATTATTCTCCCAGGCCGTAGTCGTCGCCGGAAGACAACCGCCGGGCGTTGGCGTGGGTAACGGTGATAATCCTGAGGCGGCCACATTTACTCGAATAATAAGCATCAGGACGACGCCGCCGAAGAGCAAAGCTACTTTAGTTTTCGAATTCGTGAGGCTGGTCATCAACTTTCTCCTGCCTAATGTTAGGGACGGTCAGAAGCGCGCGATCACATCGAGGGCTTGCGAGGAGCCGGTTCGATGATCACTTTCTCGCTAGTCAGATCAACGAGGATTCGGGACTGCCGCATGAGATAGGTCGATCCGGAACGAAATAACAAATGCACTACCCGGTGCTGAAAAAGCGGATCTCTTGGCAACGTGGCCCTGAGAGTCAGGGCTTCGATCACGAGCCGATCGCGATAGGGTTCAACTGCGGCGGACACCTGCGGATGACTTAGCGCCATTTGTTTTGCCAACTCCATCTCCTGCGTGGAAATAGGAGCAACAAAGTGCGGGAGTTGCTTAACTTCCAAAACGCGCTTGCGATTCAGATCGATCAGTATGTGAATTGATAAATCGCCCTCATAGCGGTAGTAGGTGAGCATCACTCGCCGTTGGAAACTACCTCTCATTTCCAACACGTTGTCGCGAATGATTTCGGCACTCGTCAGATACATCCTTCTTTCGCTAAACAAGTGCGCGTATCGGAGCGCGTCTTCCGCCAACGCGACGGCGGTGGTCTTCTCATCGTTCGTGAGCGGACTGGTAATCCGGGCCACATTCAAGGCGCGGGAAATGTCGGCGCTTTCCTGCCCATAAGCACTCGCGCCGCACATCAAGACCAGGACCAGTGCGGATGTTATTGAAAAAAGCAGAAAGAAAATTGAGGTTTGGAAATTCGCCGTCTGCTTCGCAAGCGGTAAATTCGTGTGAATCATGCTCGCCTCCTCATAGAGGACAAAACTCCGTCAGCACTGTTCAGGGGTTTGAGATTAAAGCCGGGCGTGCGGGAGCTTAGTTAATCGGTAACGTCGGGAGCGCACTATAGAATTCGCCCGATTGAAAGTCAATCAGTTTTCTCGCGTCGGTCAGGCGGCGGCGATGCCTTCTTCAGTCGACAGCGGCGAAGTAACTGATTCGCGGACGCGTTCGATATCGGCGCCCACTGCTTTCAGTTTCGTTTCAATCTTTTCATACCCACGATCGATGTGATAGACGCGATCAATCGTGGTTTCGCCTTGCGCGATTAATCCGGCCAGCACGAGCGAAGCTGAAGCGCGCAGGTCAGATGCCTGGACGCGAGCGCCAATCAAGGCGGCCGGTCCTTCGACTACGGCCTTGTCGTGGCCGATTTGAATTCTAGCACCCATGCGCTGCAATTCCGACGCGTGCATGAAACGGTTTTCGAAAATGGTTTCAGCGATTTCCGAGTGGCCATCCGCCTGCGTCATCAGCGTCATGTACTGCGCCTGCATATCAGTCGGAAAGCCGGGATAGACCTCAGTGTGCAAATCACCGGCCTTTAATGGCCAGGTGCCGCACCGGACGTGCAAGGTGCTTTGATTGATCTCTTCAATTTCGACGCCTACCTCGCGCAGCTTGCTGATGATGCGGTTGCAGTGCTCGGGATTACAGTCGCGAATTTCCAACTCGCCTCGAGTAATCGCGCCGGCGACAATGAAAGTCCCAGTCTCAATGCGATCAGGAATGATCGTGTGCTGGGCCGCGCCCAGCGCCTCCACTCCTTCGATTTCGATTGTCGGTGTGCCGGCGCCGCGCACGCGCCCGCCCATCTTGTTGAGTAACTCCCCGAGGTCGCGTACTTCAGGTTCGCGCGCCGCGTTGTGAATTGTGGTGCGTCCGCGGGCCAGGGTCGCCGCCATCATGAGGTTTTCCGTGCCGGTAACTGAGACTTTTTCGAAAGAGACTTCGGCGCCTACTAATCCGTCCTCCGGCGCCCGCGCTACCACATCCCCGGCTTCAAGAAAAACATCGGCGCCCATTTTGGAAAATGCGGCGAGATGCAAATCGATCGGGCGCGCTCCGATCGCACAGCCACCGGGCAGCGAGACGCGCGCCTTTCCAAATCGCGCCAGCAGAGGACCGAGAGCGAGCACCGACGCGCGCATTGTCTTGACCAGTTCATAAGGCGCGGTCATCAATTCGACATTTGCCGCCGAGATCTTGTGCGTGCGCAGCTCGGGCGTCAATACATGCCCGCCAATATCCTCGAGCAAACGCCGCATGGTGATGATGTCGCGGACGTACGGAATGTTGTGAAGGGTGATGGTCTCAGCCGTAAGAATGGCCGCCGCCATGCACGGCAAGGCTGAGTTCTTGGCGCCGCTAATAGACACGCGGCCATTCAGCGGCGCGCCGCCACGAATGCGAAACTTGTCCACGCTGGGAGATTAAAGGAAAAGCTGTTGGCAAGCAAAAATGCAGTCGGCGCAGCCGGCGGCTGAGAATAGCTCACCGATTTATCGCGGACCGGCTCAACCAATCGCAGATACAATCTCTTCGACGATTACGGCCATCTCTTTTTCAGCAGCTACCGCAAGATGAAGCTCAGCCAAGGCGTAGTCGGCGCGACGCGACGCGTAACGCTCTTGTGCGGCTTCGCGATGCGGGGCGAGTGGGCGAGTGGTGTTCGTTTCTGAACCGATTCTGTGCCAGCACAAATCGAATGGCGCATCCAGCCAGACACTCAAACAGTCATTAACGCCGATGAGTTCGCGGTTCTTAGACACGGTCCATGTGCCCCCACCGAGCGCGATTACGCGGATTTCAGTTTGTTTCAGCACCTCCGCGAGGGCGCATGTTTCAATTGCGCGAAATTCCGGCTCGCCGTCTTCCGTGATGATTTGCGCAGGCGAGCGGCCGTGGTTCTCGTAGATAAACGAATCCAGATCGACGTGAGCACGCCCGAGTTTGCGCGCAAGCTCCCTGGCCACGGAAGTCTTGCCACAGCCCATGAAACCAAGCAATACAATCCGGCGACTTGTCATCTCTCAATCAAAGAGTCCATCAGCGCAAAAAACTCGGGGAACGAAACTGCCACACATTCGGCATCGCGAATTTCGCTTTCGCCTTCGGCGAGCAGCGCCGCGACCGTGAATGCCATCGCGATGCGGTGGTCGCCGCGCGAATCGATTAGCGCTCCGCGCAATTGAACTGGCCCGGAAACGCGAAGACCGTCATCAAATTCTTCGACCGCTGCGCCCATCGCCCGCAGTCCGGCCGCAGTCGCGGCAATCCGATCAGATTCTTTCACGCGCAGTTCGCGCGCGTCGCGAATTTCGATACCGCCATCGAGTTGTGAGCCGACAATCGCGATCAACGGAAGTTCATCAATCAGCCCGGCCACGAAAGTACCATTGATGGTTCGTGATGATTCAGTCGCACCTCGTGATCCTGTCGCACGAACCTTTCCTACCGGCTCATTGCCAACTTCGCCCGCTTCGTCCACTCGAACGCTCAGGCCAAAAGATTTCAGGTAACTGAGGAAGAGAGTGCGGCCGGGATTAGTGCCAACTTTCGCGATCTCAATTTCCGAATTCTCGAGCAGCGTTGCGGCCGCGATGAAGTAAGCCGCCGCCGAGATGTCTCCGGGAATTTCAACGTCGCGCGCCGTGAACTCGCGCGCAGGTGAAACCGCCGCGAAGACCTCGCCCTCCTTTCGCGCATCACCGGCGTCAACCTGAAGGCCAAACCAGCGCAGCATGCGCTCGGTGTGATCGCGAGTCGGTACTGCTTCAATCACAGTTGTGCGGCCGCGCGCACTCAAGCCCGCCAAAAGAATGCACGACTTTGCCTGCGCGCTTGCCAGCAACAAAGTGTAATCAACCGGCTCAAGGGGATACTTGCCGTTGATGATCAGAGGTGCGCGACCGTCGTGAGAATCGATAGTTGCGCCCATCAGCTGCAACGGCTCGATGATGCGTTGCATGGGCCGGGTCAGCAGAGATGCGTCGCCGGTCATCGTTGAAGTGAAACTCTGGCCGGCAAGAATGCCCGCCAGCAGTCGCATGGTTGTACCGCTGTTGCCACAATCGAGCGGCGCCGCCGGCGCTGTTAATCCGCGCGGCCCCGCACCCGCTACCAGCACATCATTGCCTTCGCGATTGATTTTGATCCCAAGTCCCGACAAACAGCCCAGAGTGGCGGCACAGTCTTCACTGTTGGAACAGTTTCTGAGACGCGAAGTTCCGGTCGCCAGGGCGGCAATCATGGCCGCGCGATGCGAAATGGACTTATCTCCCGGCATTTCGAGCCGGCCGCGGATTCGTTTGGCAGGACGAATGATCACGAACGAATCTTAACCTGAAAGTAGTATGAGCATCAGCTTGTACAAAACCATGTCGAAAGCAACGCCTGTCTTTTTCATGTTGTCAAGCAGCTCCATTTTAAGGTGCGCTTTGAAAACCGGTGATACAACCCTATCCTATTTGACATAGCACAATTCGCTTCTATACTCGGGGCCAGTTGCGGCTCCCTTACCGCCCACATCATCGGATGTCTCAGGTAGTCAGCCTAGTCTGTTGAGCCGCAGAATCGGACGAACTACACAAAGCGACAACGAATCAAAGACTTTAAGTACCAACGTGGCCGGAGGTGAATTATGACTAGAACGAGGATGCGAATGTCGATAGTCGCCCTGACCGTTCTCATAATCGTAACCGGCGCTTTTCTATTGTCGGCACGAGCATCGAGGATCCGGAGGGCTATACAAGACCCAGTCTCCAAAGGTGGGGCTCAGCAACCTGGCCTTTCGCCGAGCCAGTCTCTACAAAAAGCCCAACAGGCACTTGAGCAGCATATCGCGCGATTTCCTGTAGTTGACTACGACAAGCCAGATACGGCTAATCCGATTGAAAAGGCAAAGCGAGCAACCCGAAACAGGCACTATGACGGAAAAGCCCTGGTCACGAGCAATCCTTATCCCTCAACGTCTTCGATAATCGAAGATTCCGAAGTCTTTTTCAACCTTCCAGCATTGCCGGTGGCTGAAAGCGATGTGATATTGACTGCCCAAGTCCTCAATTCCTCAGCTCATCTGTCGAATGACAAAAGCGCGGTTTACTCCGAGTTCTGTGCTCAAATCGGAGTGGTCATTAAGGGTGTAATACCGGAATCATCTAAAGGAGATGCGTTCACCGTATTCCGAATGGGCGGTGTGGTTGTTTATCCTTCTGGCCAGAAAGTACGGTATGAAGTCGCTCGACAGAACATGCCATCTGTCGGGAAAACTTATCTGTTCTTCTTACGAGCCACTCAAGACGCGTCAGCTTTCGAAATATTGACGGGTTATGAAATTGGTCCCGCACACGTCTTGCCACTTGACGACGGAATCCAATTCGAAGCGTACAACCGTACGGATTCAGTAGTCTTCCTGAATACAGTCCGATCGGCTGTTTCTAACGAAAAGTAACCGTCTCACCGGAGGCTCCCGTGAAATACCAGCTTGACACTCACACCTTGGCCGGTGGGCTTGGGATGTATTCTTGAAAACGCCCTGAGTTGGGCTTGATGAGAACCTTTGCTTTGACGCGCAAATCAAAATTGACTTTGTCCGGACGCCAGTCTTAGGTAATTCCGACTGCCTACAAGGTGTGAACTAACGGGCGGCCGGCCTCTAAACGAACGACAGGCGACGCAGCATTGCCACCTGCGGCCCCCACATTCTTGACACGCGCCTAGCGCGCATGTTACACGTCCGTCTCCATTTTGTTTTTAGATCGTCAGCAGCCCGACGGCAATTTTCCGGCGAAAGAGGCCGTGCCTTTTGTGACCGATCAAACGACTCGACTCGTTTTGCCCAGCCACATTGAGGCTGTTGCTGACGCGGCCGCCGCGGCGGCGGAATTCGCGCGCACTTGTGGGCTGGCCGACGACGCAGCTTTCGGAATCGATATGGCGGTGCGTGAAGCGATCACCAACGCGATCGTCCACGGCAACAAGGAAGACGACACCAAGAACGTTGAGCTGACACTTAACTGCTCGCAAAACGCCGTCGAAATCCAGGTCAAAGATCAGGGCGAAGGCTTTGATCCCGGCAGTGTCCCGGATCCCACCGCGCCCGAGAACATTTTGAAGACTTCGGGACGCGGCAACTTCCTCATTCGGAACCTGATGGACGAAGTCGACTGGACGAGCAGCGCCGAAGGCGGCACTACGGTTAGAATGGTCAAGAAACTTTAGCGACAGCGAAAGAGGAGAATCCTGAATCATGGCAGAACTTAATATCCGCGAGCGGCAGGCCGGCGATATCACGGTGCTCGATATGGACGGCCGGATCACCATCGGCGAAGGCAGCGTCGCCCTGCGCAGCGCGGTGCGTCGTTTATTAGAAGAAGGAAAAAAGAAAATTCTGCTCAACCTGGCGGGCGTCGGATACATCGATTCGAGCGGCATTGGCGAGCTGGTTTCAAGCTACACCGCTATTAATAAGGAAGGCGGACAGCTTAAATTGCTCAGCTTGACGCAAAAGCTTCAGGATCTGCTCACGATTACGAAGCTACTCACGGTGTTTGACGCGTACGACGAAGAATCGGAAGCGCTCAGCAACTTCAAGTGAACATTCCAGGGCGGGCTCGTCGTACACTTAATCGCAGGAGGCTGGCATGGCTCAACTAAATATCAATCAACGCCAGGCGGGAGACATTACGATTCTCGACATGGATGGCGAGGTTCGCATCGGCGACAGCAGCACCGCGCTGCGTAGCGCGATTCGCAATCTGGTGGCCGCAGGCAATCAGAAACTTCTTTTGAATCTGGCTGGCGTTAAGTACATCGATTCGAGCGGTATCGGCGAGTTGATCGCGAACTATACTACGGTCGGTCGCGGCGGTGGTCAGCTGAAGTTGTTGAATCTGACTGAGAAGGTGCAGGATCTGCTGGTGATCACCAAGCTGCTCACCGTTTTTGACGTGTATGATAACGAAGCCGATGCGCTCAGCAGCTTTAAATAAGCGCGGCGTGCTTTGAGAGTTTTCGCGTGATCAATCAATTCGGCGACGGCCCAGTTTTAAGCTGGGCCGTTTGCATGTCTCCGGTCATCTTCCTGTTATTATCAGCATCCGATGAGCCGCAAGAAATTCGATAAGGCTGCCGGCCACGCGATTGCGGATGCCGTGCGCGAAATCGAAAAGCAGACCGATGCCGAGGTGGTCGTGGTTGTGCGCGGGCGCTCTGGATCCTATCGCCACGCCGATTACCTCTGTGGGGCAGTGCTCGCCTTGATCGGATTACTGTTCGTGCTGTTTTCACCGTTTGATTTTCACACCTACTGGGTCCCTTTCGATGTCATCGCGCTGTTTCTCATCGGCGCATTTGTTTGTTCGCGCACGCCCGTCCTGCGCCGGCTCCTGACCACCAGGAAATTTCGCACGGAAGCCGCGCGCACGGGTGCGGCGGCCATGTTTTACGAAGCCGGGATCGCCAACACATCAGCTGAAAATGGACTGCTGATTTACCTTTCATTACTGGAACGTAGGCTGGAAATCATCGCCGATCGCGGAGTTTTGAAAGCCATTCCCGCGCTGAAATGGAACACGACAACCTTTGAATTCAAGCACGTCGCGCATCGCTGCGATCCGGATAAACTCATCGAATGCCTGCGTAGACTTGGCAGTGTGCTGGCTGAGCACATGCCACCCACCGGCGACAATCCCAACGAACTAATGGATGGACCACGCATCGAATTGAAATGAAGCGCTTGCGACTGTTGATTACCAATCGCCGGTTGGCCTTCTGGTTTGTGATGGCCGGGGCCGCGCTCGTTGGGCTGGGAATGATGACGCCGGAAACGCTGGCTCGTGTCGGTGGGGGTGGATCTTATGGTGGCGGCAGTAAAGGAGGAGGCGGCGGCGACGGTGGCGGACTCGGCGCACTGGTCTATCTTCTTATCAGGTTCTTATTGTGGCTGACGATCGAACACCCGGTCATCGGCATTCCGGTGGACATCATTGTGATCGCCCTGGTGATCTATTGGTTCACCAGGAAATCCCGGAAATCAGTTTCAATCTCGACGGCCCCGCAGGTCCAGGGGCTGGGGTTGAGCACGGGCCCCGGCGCCGGCGCGCAGGTAAACGTGCAGCAGGCATTCAATCAACTGCGCCGATTTGATCCGAACTTCTCGGAAATCATCTTCACTGATTTTTGCTACGCATTGTATGGGCGCGCGCATGATGCGCGGGGTCATGGCAAGACTGCGCTTGATGAACTGTCGCCGTACCTGGGCGATGCCGCGCGGGCGTCGCTGCTCCAACTCAATTCACCAAATCTGAAAGCAGTCCAGGGAATCATTGTCGGCGCCATGCAGGTCACCGATGTCCGCGGATTGGCCACGCCGAAAGTCGGGATTAGTGTCGAGTTCGAAGCTAACTACACTGAGTTCACTCCGACTGAAAGCGATCCGCGCGGCGAGATGAGTTATTACGTGCGTGAGCATTGGACGCTGGAGCGAAAGCGCGACGTGCTTTCGCCGCCACCCGAACAAGCCACCGCCCTGCATTGCCCGCGGTGTGGCGCGCCTTTGCAAAAAGACACGACCGGCGCATGCGCGTTCTGCAGCACAAGAATCGAGAGCGGCGAGTTCCAGTGGTATGTGACCAGCACGATGACGCTCAGTCGCGAAGCGCGCGGTCCGCTGTTGACCTCAGATGTTCCGGAAGTGGGCACGCAGTATCCTACGGTGGTGCAGCCCAACTTCCCCGCGGTGCGCGCCGCTTATGAACAGAACAATCCGTCATTCACCTGGGCGGATTTTCAAGCCCGGGCGCGCATGATCTTCAACGAGCTTCAGGAGGCGTGGTCGTCACTGAATTGGGAACGGGCGCGGCCGCATGAAACGGACAACATATTCCAGATGCACCGCTACTGGATCGACGCATACAAGGCCCAGAAGCTGCGGAACGCTCTCGACCAATATCAAATCAATGCGATGCAGCCGGTGAAGATCAAACAAGACGCTTTTTACCAGTCAATCACGCTGAGAATCTTTGCCCAGGGCTATGACTACACGGTCGATCAAAACGGTCGCGTCCTCGCCGGATCAAAAACCAACCTGCGACAATGGAGCGAATACTGGACCTTCATTCGCAATAGCAAAGCGAAACCTGCGGCGGCGCGCGCTGATCTGAATTGCCCGAATTGTGGCGCTCCCTTGAAAGTCAGCGCCACAGGAATCTGCGAATTTTGCGGAGGAAAAATCACTTCCGGTGAATTCGACTGGGTGCTGTCCCGGATCGAGCAGGACGAAAGCTATGCGGGTTAGCGAGATTCTCTCATGCGGGTGGCGCTCATACCCGCTACGTGCTGTTTCTCATTTGGCATGCAACGAATTATCAATCAACCTCTCAACATACGAGCCGGGAAAGCCCTTAGACCGTAGCCATGGAATAGTCTTGTTGTCGGAAGACAATTGTTGGGCCAGCTCTAGTGTGCGCGTTTTGTCTGCGGTCGAGAAAGAATATGAAAATGCATATAGAGCGTTTTCCGGATCCAATTCGGTAGCCTTTTTTTGCATTTCCAAAGCCAGACTTGTGTCTTTTTGCCCAAAGTACCACTCCGCAATGTGCATGATGATTCCGAGGAAGAACAGATATTCTGCGTCGTCCTTGAACTTGTAATAAGACGTCTGGAAGTGTCTTAAAAGTGAGTCGGCTAAATAATCATGGTCGAATCCAGCCTTCTTGTAATCCTCTTCCAGGAGGAGGTTATGCAAGAGATAAATCAACCTCACGCTTGCTTCTACCTCGTCGTCTGGATTTTCGTCCGCCACTCTTTCAAGCAGGCTGATGGCCGTTCTCCAATCCTTATGCTTCGCATATTCGTCCAGCAGTTGTTTCCAATTCATGACAGTCCTCAGGGAACGAACATTGTTCCGATTCTAATTGCTCCATCGATCACATTCCCCCGCACAGTGATATTTATGGCTGACTTTGAGCGTCTGGAGTTTGAATCTGCTGTCTAACTCCATCACTGGCTGAAAAAACTGCAGGTCCCGCTGAAGAGAGGGTCACTTGAGAATTACGCTGATCATTTTGTCGCCGATCTGCTGAACCACATTACTCAACACGCTACACGGTGAAGACCGGACGGTTACGGGTTCTTTGCCTGGTCTTGCTTGCTTAGGTCCCATACGCTTCCATCTGCAAACCGCACCTGGCGAAGGGACAAAGCGGGTTTTTCCCATGGGTCATTGAGTCGGCAGGGCATTGAGGCAGGACCCGTCTGCTTCAGATATCGCTCTACTTTGTCCCGCTTGACTTCAAGAGTTGCATTTTGATGGGGAGCCATACTGGCATCGCCTTTGGATATTTTGCCTCTCCCCGATTCCTCATGTCCGTAGTCGATAAACAAATCTCCAATCTTGTATTGTCGGCAAGGCATTGGAACAAGCCAGTACCGCGCGAACGTTACTGGTTTGTCCGTCTTGTTCTCGATTTGCAGCAACAGATTGCCGGCCTGATCTCCTTCTCGAACAATTTGTACACTGACGATCTCAATCGGTTGACCGGGCACCTTTCCCAAGATGATTCCTTCAGCTTGATCGGGTTGTTGACGGACTGCAGCGATATCGTCGACTGCGTTGTGCGTGTTCTGATCAAGCCGGATTTCCGGTGCCGATCTCAGTAAGACTATTCCTACAACACCGACAAAAAGAACGGAGAAGGCGATTCCAACGATTAGTGTTCGGAGATTTTCTTTTTTCATTGTGGCGCCTTTACGCTAACCGGTATTTGTGGATGGACCTGCACCTCTCGCCGCATTCGCTAGAGCATCGGCACCATCACCCGTAGCAACGGATAACACCCGTCAGGCTTGTTGCTAGGCTTGATCATAGCAACGCCAGGTGGGGAGACAAGATGGCAATCCTCAGACCGCGATTTTCGTCGCCCTAACTCCTTGCCAATCAACTACCATGAAATAAAGTTTATTCATATGGTTTGATAAAAGTTTTCCATAGATCTCACTCAACCACCGCCGCTCCAAGACTTGGAGACTTATTTTTGCGCTGAAAAAGGAAGGTGTGAATAAAGTTCTCGATCGATCAGATTTAGCTATAGCACTTCTCCTCTAGCAACCATTCGACGGCCCTCGTAGAGTTCAAAGACACTACCGGGATGAAGCAATCTCGTCGGACCCTCTGGACTTAAGAATCGAACATCTGCGATCGTACAAAGTGACTCATCAGGTGGACCGTTAAACTCAACAACTAGACTCCACGCTTCCTTTGGCCATTTGTCTTTCTCGTCCTCAAAACGAGCTGGCGTAATGTAACTCGCAACGAGATAGTCGGTCTCAAGGTTGACGCCGGCCTTATTCAAATCTGGTAAGTCTGACTTCCTCAATTCAATCATTACGGCGTCGCGGGCGAATCGCTCCAACCCCACGGAATACCATCGGACAAACTCATCAATCATCTTTTCTTCTTCGGACACTCTCTCGCCCCTACCTACTTTGAACCGGTCACCCTGATGTTCGTCGCCGGCGGCATCTCGGTTACGCCAAAGTGTTTGGAGAAGATGCTGGATGGTCCATATATCTTACCGAATCCGCCATTACTAACGTGAAGTCCGGAACGGGGAATGTCAAATTCCGCGAACAGGCTGCCAGGTTTCGCGTTAAGCCAAAGATTGGGATTGGCAGGGTGCGTCACGCTGGTCACTCCCATCGAAGTACTCTCTTGAACTCGACTTGTCGCCGCCATCTTTTCATACTCGGCTGGCGACATCCATCGGCGCAGCGAACCAAAAGCCACGCGCGCCAAGCCGGGCCCGCCGCCGCAACTACAACTCCGCTTCGAACAGATCAGACGACTCCCCCGCAAAGAACAGGAGTTCATCATCCGCTTTATCGATACCGTCCTGGAAAAGGCCAGCGGGCGTGACGTGAGGTCAGCGCGATTTGTTTTCGGCTAGTTGTCTTGCAAGCTCTAACGTGTCGCCACTGATACGACCTTCAAAGCTCGCATCCCAAAGCGCACTGATTAACTGCTCACCTTGTGGATGTGACTCAAGCAAACTGAAGTCGATCGCGCCGGACTCCCCCAAGACAAAGAACGCCCATTTTCGAAAGTCGCGTTTCTTTCCAGAGCTGTAGGTCAGAATGCCTGAAGCTAGGTCCGAGGCGGTAGGTGTAACTGGCGTCTCAAAGTTACCGCTCTTGAGCTTGTAGAACCCATTCTCCTGCTCAAGCTCGACGCCAATATTTCGTACGGCGTCGACGGGTGTCTCACCTCTGACAATCCCGATGATGAGATCTGCGATCTTTAACGACTCTTTCACGCTGTCATTTCTTTGGATCATAGTGAAACATACCGGTGGCTTACACGTGCATACTGAATTGGCGTATTGACGTAATGAGTTCACTCTCGGGTGCCTGGCCTGCGGCCTCTGCCTGATTGAGAAACTGTTGGGCCGCACTTCGTAGGGCTTCGCGAAACTCCTTGATACGTTCGAGCGAAAGAGCAGTACCTTGATACGTAATCCTAATGCCTCCATTCGTGGGCTCGAATATGAGTGGGTAGGGTTCTTCAACAAGGTCAATACTTGCCGTCTTTCCAGATTCTACTTCTTTCAGTCCTTCTATCAAGGCATTTAGCCACGAATCCAAATACGCATGCTTCTCGGATATGAAGCTTCTGCCGTCGGTTATGACGATCTCTCCACTCGGATCGAGAGAATCGACTCCGGTTGTTTCATCAAGTGCTACTTTAATGTTCATAGCTAGGGTCTTATGTGTACGGACCGCAACCCGCCGACCGGGTTCAATACCGCTCTGACCTTTACCTGCTGACCTCCGATGTTGACGACCTGTTCGAAAACTTTTCTACTCCCGGGGGTCCCAACAAGGTTCTCAGCGCGGCTCGCAATTTGGTTTCCTAACTCAACTAATCGCTCGGTTGTCATCGAAGGGTCCAGACGTCTGAACTCTTCGAGGTGTTTCGCGATGTGCTTTAGATTCCCCTTACTTACCGCTGCAACTTCCTGCCTCAACAAAACAGTGGCTTCCTGCCTTGCGATGTTCGCCGCTTCGGTTGCTGCTTCTTTAGCGAATAGTCCTTTGACTCCGCCCCAAATTCCTTTAAGCAATCCTCCCGCGACCTTTGCACCACGGAAGACGGGAATAACAGTCATCATGAATTCGAAGCTTTCATCTTTGACTCCACCGACGCCTGTGTAGAAATGGGTCGCCCCGGTTATGTCCACGATCGTTGTGGAACCGAATTGGATATCGCCAAAGTCGGCTTTCAGTTGCGGAACTGAGTAGTACCGGCCCGTATCCTTTTCCACAAACCTAGATAGGCTGGCCCAATCATCGCCCTCCTCCCATTGCAGAAATCTCTTCCCGTTCTGGTCGGGATCAATCCATTTCCACTGTCCTAATGGATCGGTAAAGCTAAGAGGATTGTTTCCAACGTAAGAGTAGAGATTCCAACTCTGAGGATCACCTTCATACTGATCCGCAACTTTCCAGCACATTGGGATCCTAAGCTTAGAATTCCACGTGGACAAGTTGTCGCG
>JADMIO010852280.1_pt1 | contig 92089 bp, 121 predicted proteins | sample 8958161 | NCBI WGS metagenome assembly JADMIO01 (sample SAMN16585339, study PRJNA669376) | soil metagenome | isolation source: Crop rotation soil | place: USA: Cullars Rotation, Alabama | collected 2011
GCGACAACTTGTCCACGTGGAATTCTAAGCTTAGGATCCCAATGTGCTGGAAAGAATGGCGTCGTTGTGGGCGACACCACAAGCAACGGACAACAAACGCGGGGAGGAGATGCCGCTTGTCTCAGTGAACCGGCCGCGAACGGGAGCGCAGGCCGAACAGTGGGCGACACCGCAGACGACGGACTTGGGCGATCGGTCGATGGAAGCGCACATGGCGGCACACGAACGCCACGGGACGGGAGCGACGAAGCCGAGCCAACTGCAGGTGCTGGCGGAGAATTGGGCGACACCGACGACGCAGGACAGCGAGAACGACGGCCCGCCGAGCCAGCACGAACGCAACAGCCTGCCTCTCAATGCAGCAGCAGCATTCTCTTCCCCCCAGGGCCCGGCCTTGGACTTGACAAGGTTATTGAGGACGTACTTGAGCTACTCGGGACCGATCCCGATCGAGGCTATCAGAAATTTCTTGCAGAGCTTGCTCAGTGGGCGGCGTGGCAAAGAATCCTCGCAGAGCGTCCCGAAGTCGCACCGGCCACGCCTCAACCCAAGGTTCACCGAATGGCTGATGAACCTGCCGGCGGGCTGGGTGACGCATGGGCAAGTCGATCCGACCAGCTTCGGGCATTGGGAAACGGCCTGCATATCGCTTGTGGGTGCGTTGCTTTCCTGATCTTGCTGGAGAGGTTGTCGGAACAAAGAGAAGCCATCAAGGAAACCGACCATGCCAATACTTGAAATCAACGTGAATGTCTTTCATCACTTTCCGTCGTGTGACAGGAAGCAAGATGAGATTCTCCAACAACTGAAGGAGCTACGCATGAGTCTCTCGCAGGAATTCTTGGACCTCAACAAGAAGATCGACGACGCCACTAACGCGGTGGCAACCCGGATCACAAACCTCCAGGGCCAGATCAAGAACAGCATGACGGACGACGAGGTGGCAAACGTGAAGGCCGGAATGCAGGCCGAGATCGACAAGCTGACGGCTCTCGGCAAGGACCCGGCCAATCCCGTTCCGCCGGCACCAGCGCCGGCCACGCCGTGATCAAGCGAAAGCACTGAGCAGCGCTCCGCAGGGCGCAAGCAAAACCCAACGCATCGTCCCTGCGGAGTTTTCTGGGAGTCCATCATGGCCAAGAAAGCGGCAAAGGAAGCCGTCACGCTTCCCAAGGACCTTCTCGACGAACTGGTCCGCATCGGGGAGCAGATGGGCCGGACCTGCTTCGACGTGGTGACGAACAAGCCGATCACCTTCGAGCGGAAGACAGAGACGGAATCGCTCTTGAAGCAATGGGATGCAGCGACGTTGAAGCTGCGCGACCTGCAGAAAGGGAAGAAATAACCCGTGGCCGATCCGAGATTGGTTGGAAGCGTTTACTGAGGCGCGTTGTTTGCCGATCTCGTGCAGACCGGCCTGATGGGATTTGCCGGGAACTTGGATGTGTATCGCCTGCACAAGTACATGGAAGAGGCTGGTGTCAGTTGCGACGACGCCATTGAAGTTTGGAAGATTTACGCGACCCAAGGATACGAAGCGGCTTACCGCCGTTTTTCAAAGGGATCGAAATGAACGCCAAGCGATTGCACTACGCCGATGGAACGCCGGCCGACATCTACCTGTGCGGAAAATGCGGTTCCATGCGTGACATCGGCTTCGCTCCGATCGGTGACGGAGAGCGGCAATACACCCACGAGGAGCGCACGAAGTTCGCCGAGGCATCGGCAGAGCGGTGCTGCAACTACAAGTGCGAGACGTGCGGCGCCGACGCAAGGCAGTTTCATCATCTGTGCGACAGGTGCCAGGGCGAGAAATGGTCCAGGGACGCCGCCGCGAAGGAAGCGGAAGCATTCAAAACAGCCAAGGAACGCGCCGACTACGCCGGCCCGTTCATGTTCAACGACCGCTATTTCGAGGACATGGAAGCGGTGCTGGATCACTGCGACGGACGCGATATCGAGGTGCCCGAATACCTCTGGGTGCCCGAGGAGATGGTGCTGTCGATCGATGCGGACAACATCATCGGGAATGCGCTGGAAGATCACTACGAAGATGCGGACGACCACATCACGGGAGCGGCAAGGAAGGAATTGCAAACGCTCCTGGATGAGTGGTGCGGTCGGCAGAGCATCCGGAGCTACTACGAATGCCACAAGGAATTCGTGACCGTCCCGAAGGAAATGCTTGCGAACAAGGAATGAACCACCGAGCGCGCTTGCGGCTTGCACAGAACCGGTATGGCCGCAGGCAACACGGACGCCCCTACCAGTGATTGTTTCGCTGGTAGGGGACTTCAAAACAGGATTGCACTTGAAGACCAGCACGCAAAAACACCTGTTCGACATCGCCGCGGCCCCAAGCCAGGTCGGTAACGGCATCCTCGACCAGTATTTCACGCCCGAATGGGCCGCGCAGGAGCTCGTCGAACAGTTCTTCGGCGATCTGTCTGCCTCCGACCTGGTCCTCGAGCCGTGCTGCGGTCGCGGCGCCTTCCTGAAGGCTGTACCGGCCGAGGTGAACTGCATCGGCGTGGAGATCGACGCCGGCCTGGCCCGCGAGGCAGAGACGCTGACCGGTCGGCAGGTCCTGGTGGGAGACTTCCGCACCATCGAACTGCCCGAGAAACCTACCGCGATCGTCGGCAATCCCCCGTTCAAGACCGACCTGCTGAGCGAGCTCCTTGACCGCGCGAAAGGATGGCTCCCCGAGAACGGTCGCTGCGGCCTGATCCTGTCGATGCACATGATTCAGACGCCGAACACGGTCCTGCGCTGGAACGATGACTGGTCGCTCGAGCAACGCATCCTGCCGCGAACCTTGTTCCCGCGAGCGATCCGGCCATTGATCTTCATGATGTTCACGAAGGATCGCGTACGGCGCATGCTCGGCGGCTTCGCGCTCTACAAGGAATCGGCCGAGATCAACGAGATGTCGGCCGCGGCGAAGTTGCTGCTGGTGCACGGCAAGCCGCGCAAATCGTGCTGGCGCGCAGTCGTGGAGTGGGCACTTGGCAAGCTCGGCGGCAAGGCGACGTTGCGTGACCTGTATGGCGTGATCGAAGGCGCGAGGCCGACGCAGAATCAGTGGTGGAAAGAGAAGGTTCGCCAGACGCTGCAACGCTACTTCGTGTCCGCGGATCGCGGCGTGTGGGAGGTGAAACATGCCTGAGAAATCAAATAAAGCCGTCTATCGTGAAATGTCCGTTCCATTCGCCAGCCCGGATGCTTGCAACGAAGCGATTAACGCGTTCTTCAATGAGTTGTCTGAACTGCGGCGCAAGCACAAGATTCGCGACCTGATCTGTGTCTTGAACGGTTCTGTCCTCTACCCGAAAGACGAGACAGACGACGAAGGGAGCCCCGAAGGCGAGTTCATTATTGAGCAGAGTTTCGGAAGCTCGATGCAGCGTGAAGTTCTTGCGGCGTGGCTACTCGGCCATGTCCAGGCGGAGCATCGCGAAACAGTCAACAAGATGCTCTCCGCCGGCGGAGAGAAACGAAAGAAGCCAGCCAAGGAAAACCTCTTCGACTGAAAGGAGTCATTCAAATGTTGGACACAGTGACTTTGACCGGCGCCGATGACACCGTCAAAGACCCCAAGGATCTGATCGCCCTCTCGCGGCAATTTTCCTTCGCAGAGTGGGGAATCCTCGTCGGCTCCCGCAGTGGCGTCTCGCGCTTCCCCTCGGGTGAGTGGTGCGAGCGCCTAACCTCGGCACGCCAGGCATGCCTGGACGCACCGATCAAGTTGTCCCTGCACGTCTGCGGACGATTGCTGCGCGATGTGATCTACAACGGCCACCTCTCCAACGGCGGAGCGCTGAACCTGCGCCACTTCGGCAGGATGCAACTCAATTTTCACGGCGAGACGATTGCCGAAACCGATGCCGGCCGGGAGCGCGTCCTGGCGTCGATCAAGAACGTGTACGACGTCGTCGGCATCCCCGAGGTGATCGTGCAACTCGACGGAGTCAATGACTGGGTGCTCGACGGCTTGCTCTTCCGCAGCGTGAAGGCGTCCGGGCTGTACGATCGCTCGCACGGAACAGGATTGAAGCCTGACCAGTGGCCAGCGGCAAATCGCGATTGGAAGGTCGGGTACGCCGGCGGGATCGGGCCGGAGACGGTCGTGGATGATGTGCGGGCCATTCTTGCGGTCGCGGGAGGGAAGCCAGTGTGGATTGATATGGAGAGCCGGCTGTACACGAATGGTCAGTTTGATCTGGAAAAGTGTCGGCTGGTGCTGGAAGCGTGCCGAGAGTTTGTGGCGAAGTGACGACTGTTTCTGCCTGGGCGGGCACGGTGACCCGCGTCTTGCGATGGGACTGGTAATGCCATCGCAGGTCATGACAGTAAGCCACGCCGACACCAGCGGTTTGGGCAGCGGGTTCGACTCCCGCAGGCAGAACTTCCACCGAGGCGAGAATGAAGTGGCCGCTATCCTCGGTTAACAACGGCCAGCCCATTCGCCACCGGTAAATGGGCACTTGATCTACGTAGGAACGTCTGCGGCCCGATCTGCCACCTAACTGGTGGATGCTGAGTCTCGTCAGCGAGGCGATGAAGCAGTCGGAGTCCGGCAAGCACTGCGTGCGGGTGTAGTGACATTTAGGAAAGCCCGCCAGACGTTTTTTGAATATGAGGGACCATCATGAAGATGCTCTTTGCCTGTCCTGAATGTCGCGGCCAGAAAGAAGTCGAGTGCTGCGAATGTGGTTCGACGGTCGAATGCGACGAGTGCAATGGCTCTGGACTGGACAACGAGATTATCGACGTGAAAGCGTTTGAGGCCGCCTGCCACGAAGCCTTTAACGTGCCGCTTCTCAAATGGAAAAAAGGCAGCAAAAAGAAGCGTCCGCCTACCGCAACTTGGGCGCTTGTCGAGAACGGCACGATCATCGGCAGAACGAACGGCGAAGCAAAAGTCCCATTCGCAGCGTTTCGACGCGATCGACTGCAAAACCGTTTCCGCGATCCGCTGGCGCGGCTCGACGAGACGAGCGAGCAACCGCAAGTCGCAGATGTGCTTGCGTGGCTGGACGCATGAGCAAAGGAGACACCGATGCATCCGCTCGAGACCAAAGCCCCAAAGGCTGGCGGCAAGACCATCGAAGAGATCGAAAAGATAACTGCCGTGACATGGCTCTCCATGGACACCTGGAACAGCCTGCCGTCCAGGGAGCGACATACGGCAAAGCACGCGAGGTTTGCTTACCTCGCGAAATTCGGCGGATGGGTCAAGGTGCGAATCGCCTGAACATTTTCACGAAGGAGCAAGGATGTTTCACCTTGGATTAATCTCGCTTGGCATCGGTATCGGCATCGCGCTCTCGTGGGTGACCTACGAAGTGTTCGCGCGAAGAGAGCGAGCCAACGGACGCAAGCGGGCCATTGCCGAGGAAGTGGCGTTGAATGCGGGCAAGTGTCTCGGCTGGAACTGCGCGGAGCAGGCCGGCGCAGATGGTTACTGCGAAAAGCATCAATGATCGCGGTCCCAAACCGACTGAGGGAACAGCAACGGAAATCAGGGGCAACGATTGCCCCGCCTTTTTCACTGGATTCATGGCAACCTTCAGCGAACAAACCGGGAGATCGATCGACGCAGCGTTCGCCGCGTTCCACGCTGACAATCCGCACGTGTACGAGCGCTTCAAGGCACTGGCGTTCAAGATGATCCGCGCGGGAAAGAAGCACTACTCCTCGAAGACGCTGATCTGCGCGATGCGGTTCGAACAGGACCTGGAGACGGTGAGCGACGACGGGTTCAAGATCAATGATGCATTCACCCCGTGCTATGCGCGGAGGTTTGCGGAGGACTTCCCGGAGTACAAGGATTTTTTCGAGTTCCGCAAGTCCAAGACAGACGCGCTGCCGCGGGTGCAGGGTGTCCTGGAGTTTGAGGAGACGTGCGATGTTTGAGTATCCGTTCACCGAGCACGAAGCCCAGGCTGCTTACGACGAGTGGAACGCTAACTGCGGTCCAACCTCGCTGGCGTTCGCGCTGCAGATCGGCCTGGATCAGGTGCGCGGCAAGATACCTGGCTTTAACCAGAAGGGATACACCTCGCCCACGATGATGAAAGCTGGACTGGCTGCCCTCGGTCGCACGTTCTTGCATGTCTACGGCGAACTGACCGAGGCCGCGATGTTTCACAAGAACATTGCCCTGACACGCATCCAGTGGTGCGGCCCGTGGACTAAACCAGGTGCGAATGCGCGCTGGGCATACGGCGCAACGCACTGGGTTGCGTCCTGGGCACACGAAGAGAAAGGCGCCTTCCTCGGCTATAAGAGCACAAAGGTCGGCCTGTTCGTGTTCGACTGCAACGGCGGCATTCGCTCTTTCGATTCCTGGAAGAAAGAGATTATCCCGCTCATCGTCGAGAGTATTCCTCGCGCAGACGGGATGTGGTTTCCGACGCATGTATGGAGGATCACGCCATGAAGATGGCCAAGCCAAAAGCTGGCGAGATGGACAGGGTCTTTCGCTTTCTTCAGGGCGTCGAAGCGATCCTGGAACGCGATCAAATCCCGATCGGCTCCGGAGATGACTACGACGAGCGCGACCTTGAGGACGCCGAAGACGCCATGAAGTGGCTGTCCAAAGCATGGCCAACGGTTGCGCACTCTTGGCAGCGCGTTCTTATTGCTGGCGAAGTCGCCATTGACAACGCTTGCGATCCGAACGAATCCGCCCTCGAGTTCAAGCCAGAGATCAAGGCCGCGCTGGAACTGCCCGAGAAGCTGGAAACACTCCTGAAGGCACTGATCGAGCGTGAATGCACCTGCCGAGCCAAGAGTGGTTACAGCCGAGACTTCAACAATACCGAATACCTGCGAGGCCTCGCTGATGGTGCCAAGGACGCCGCGGCCGACCTGGCCAAGATCGTGAAAGGCGAGGTGGCTTGATGCGCGTCCTGAATGACCACCTTGGCGAGCTGTTCCTGACCGACCACGCCGAAGAACGCTGGCTGGAGCGTGGAGACGGCGCCTTACTCCAGGACTCAATCAAGATCGCGGTTCCATTCGGAGCCCAGCTTGGCGATGACATCTTGTTACGCAATGAGGATGTGGTTTTCGCCACGACGAAGAGCGGCGCCAATCGAGTTGTAACAACGGTGCTGACCTACGACTTTGCCGTGGCCAATATTCAGGCAAGTATGGGGGCGCGATCAGCCAAGCCGGAGATTGACGTCAAGCAGTTACCGGCGCCGATGCCGGAGCCAGCTATCTACGACGCGCCCAGACCGAAGAAGAAACGCGGCCAAGACAATTCCATCTCTGGCAAGCGAATGCTGCAGCTATTCGAGATGAGCGACGCGGATTTTGCCGTTGCGAGAGCAAGCATCACAAACCCGCTCCTGTCGCAAATCACGAACCGCATCGCGGGACTTCGAAGAGACATCCGGACAATGCGCCGACATGACGCGCACGAGCAGCTTGATCGAAAAGCAATCAGGACGGTGCTGACGTCCATGTTCGATGACGCCCAGATGACGGAGTTCTGGGCCAAGGTCAGCGAAGAGAGAAAGCGTCTTGCAGAAGCCACCAATTCGCCCGCAACACCAACGAAAGGAGTATCAACCATGACCGAGCCTTCAACAGCGAGTGAACCGCCGCCGACGGAGACAGCGCCAGCACCGGCGCCCGACCAACAAACGGAACCTGTCAACCAGGGCCAATAGCAAGCGTGGGGGTAGTCCCGTCGGCGAAGTCACAACGTCGCCGGCGGGATGAATTGAGCCCGCGGTAGCCAAGTTTGGTCGAAGGCATCCGGTCGAGGCGGAACAGCCACACTTACCCAGTGCATTTTGGCTGTTCTGTCGAGGCGGACACTCGCTGGTTCGAATCCAGCCCGCGGCACTGAAAGGCAAGCCGATCAGATGAATCGGAGACTGGCGCAGCAATGGACGCTGGAGACGCAGGCGATGCTGGATTTTTCAAAGTGCATCGCCAGATACTGGACTCCGATGTCTTTGACGACCCGTGGATTCTCAAGGTGTTTTTGTGGTGCCTCGCCAAGGCCCGGTGGCAACCAGCAAAGCGAGATGGAGATCCTGATGTTGGACAGTTCCTGACGAGCAAGAGAAGGGCCGCGCTGGAGCTAAAGACCGACGAGAGCAAGGCGTACCGCGGACTGGAGCGGCTGAGGGCACTCGGCTGCATCAGTCTGGAGACCACGAACAAGCGCACCATCGTCACCGTCATCAATTTTTCCGCTTATCAGAACGATGAGACAGACGAGGTGCGCGCCGAGCCGCGCGACAGCAGTGAACCACCGAAAGTGCAAAAAGTGAACCGCAGAAAATCGCCACAAGAGCCTGACAACAACACAACTTGCGAGGACGCCACCAGAAAAAGTGAACCACCCGTATCTGCGAAAGTGAACCACGAGTCGACAACCATCCTTATAAGAGAAGAACTAAAGAAAGAAGAATCAGGGACAACGCCCATGAACAACACCAATCAGCCCGACGCCGCGACACCCAACAACGACCATCAGGACGCCCACACGGGGCAGGACGGCGCTGCAAACGGCACGCAAAACGGCGACGTGACGACCGAGGACAATCTTTCGCCAGAAGGCCTCCAGATGGAGTGGTACGCGAAGATGCAGGGACGGCGCCCGTCGGCATGGGAAAAGCCCGCGGAGCGATTCGCTTTGATGATCGAACTTGGCATCCCCGCCTACGAGATCAGGCGCGAGATTCGGTTGCCGCACGGCGATGTTCCTGGAAAGAAGCGGCATCGCGCCGAGCAACTCGAAAAGATGTGCCAACGGATCGAGGCCAGGCACGGGATTGGCAAGACAGGTGGCGGCAAAAAGAAGACAGGGTTCGCAGATGGTGTGCGCGACGTGGGCGAGTGGGCGGAGGACTAGAGTCATGACGAAACAGGAATTCGCGGCAGAGATGGCCTGGTTGATGTGTGCGATCCGGTGTGAGCTCGTATCCGGCGACGATGACGACGCCAAGGTGGAGCGTCGCGCCGCGACGAGTGCCTACTACGAATGCCTCGGCGATCTGCCCCTGGAGGTGTTCAAGATCGCTACACGGCGTGTCGCAGTAGCACATCCGTGGAAGAACTTCCCGAGCATCGCCGAACTCCGTGAGGCGGCAGCGCTGACGATCGGCGGCGAGACGCAGGCGCTGACCGGTGTCGAAGCCTTTGGGATGGCCTACCGGATCGCTGCGAGTTTCGATCCTTCATTGACCGGGCCATACTTCCGCAAGGGCAAGCTATTCAACAGCCAGGCGGAGGCTTACATGGATGGACTGCCGCCGCTGGTCGAGCAATCGATTCGTCGGTTCGGCGGACTGACCGTGCTGGCGAATGCTGACCCGAATTTCGCCCGCAGGGAGTTTGCCGCGATCTTTGACGGGCTCGCCTCGCGCGAGCAGTTCCATCGACTCCTGCCGGCGCCGGTCAAGGACGCGATCGCGGCGATCGGTCATCGAGAGGAAGTCAAGGCGATCACACACACGCCAGCGGCGGTTAAGTTGGCGGAGTCTTTTGGTAAGGAGGCCAGCACGTGAGTTATCTCGAAGCACTGGTCTACCTCGCATGGCTCGAGCGATTGCCCGCAACAGCAGCGCGAGAACAGAGGCGACTCTTGATCCGGATAGAGGCCTGGATCGTGATGGTCCTGCGGAACGATCGGGCACGGGATGAATTCGTGTCGAAAATGATGGCCCTGGAGGAGCAGCACAAGGACGTGCTGATGATGGTTTCGATGTGTGATGCGGTTTACGGAGCAAGGTGATGGCGATCAAAGTCGGCGATCAGGTTCGATATCGCGAGAGAATCGCCACCGTGCTCAAGATCGGCGGCGGCAGGGCGTTCATCCAGTTGTACGCACCGACCGCAAAGGACCGCGGCAGACGGTGGGTGAAGATCAGTCAGATTGTTCGCGATCACACTCGCATGGTTTAAGGAAGGGCCAATGTCAGACACCACGAAGATCCAATGGACAAATCGAACCGCAAGCCCGTGGTACGGCTGCGCTCACGCACTCTACACCGACGCCAGCGGCAACGAGCATGCTCATCAGGGGTGTTTGTCGTGCTACGCCGAGAAGATGGCCAAGCGCAATCCCGGCACGCTCGGAAAGTGGGGCAAGAGCGGAACGCGCATCATGTCGGCGAGCTTCCACGACAAATGCCGCAAGTGGAATCGGCGTGCCGAGGCTGCTGGTGTGCGAGCGACTGTGTTCCCGTCGATTTGTGATCCATTCGAAGATTGGAACGGTCGCATTCTCGACTCACGCGGTCAAACTATTCACCACGGCAAGGCGTGGCACTCCGATGATAAATACATCGGGCTCGACATCAAGATCGGCCAGTCCGTGGTGACGATGGACGATCTACGCCGCGACATGTTCGCGACCATCGACGCCTGCCCGTGGCTTGACTTTCTTCTCCTGACGAAGAGGCCGCAGAACGTGCCGCAGATGTGGGTTCAGCCGCAGAACGCACACACGCGAGGAGACGCGCAGCAACAACAGCGGGTGCGCGACCTGTCCAAATTTGGAAACTACAACCAACTCGACAAAGCCGGATTTCGCCCGAACGTCTGGCTGCTGACCAGCATCAGCGATCAGGTGACCGCCGAGGCGATGATTCATCTGCTACTCAAGTGCCGCGATCTTGTCCCAGTTCTCGGCGTGAGTGCAGAGCCCTTGCTTGACGACATCGACCTGAACAAACTTGAAGCGCCGGCGAGCCTGCAACGGACGCCAAACGGTGGCTTGTGCTACGACGCGCTCAAATCGAATGAGAATCGCTACTTCGAAAGCGATGCACATCTGGACTGGTGTATTGTCGGTTGCGAATCAAACGGCAAGAAGGTCGGGCGCCTGCCAGGTGACACCGAGGATGGCTACTGGCGAGCCGCGCGCCGCCTGATCGAGCAATGCCGCGAGGCTGAGGTGGCGTGCTTCCACAAACAAGCCCCGATCAACGGCAAGGTGAGCGGTGAGCCGTCCGATTGGCCGGAGTGGGCAAGGGTGCGCGAGATGCCCGAGAAAGCGAGTGTGACAGCGTGAAGAAAATCAACTCATACTCGAAGTGTTGCAAGCAGCCGATCTTGCCCCAGAAGGGACGGCTTTACTGCCACGGTTGTTATCGCACGCTGGTTGACCTGTCCGGGCATCGGCGAGAACGCGCTCTTCGCTCGATGCGTTGGGTAGTCACTGAGAACTGCGTCTCGCTCTACTGGCGGAATCTTCGCGTGGCTTATGCGCGTGATGTTCCAGAGTACAACGGCCAGTACGACGTGATTGCCGTTACCTTCAAATGGGTCATTGGTTGTTCCGACGCTGATTTCTCCCGGATCGCAACCTCCCTTGATCTTGTGCCGAGCCTGGACGAGATGCGCTACCCAGGAAAGTGGAACTTTCGGACGCTGCGTGAAGCCGCTGTAGACCTTCATGCCGCATTGACGCTGAGAGCATGACCTGGCGTGATAGCTCGCCTGCCTCGCGTGAAAGAGACGGTGGCATCGTGACCCAAGCCAGGCAAATCGTCGAAGAAAACGCCAAGCACTGCAAGGAATGCAAGAAGGACCAGAAAACCGTGAACGACCTGTGCTCGCGCCACAAGAAGATGTGGAACGCAGCGTGCGACATCGACGGCGACACCGCACAACGAAACGACAAACTGCATCACGCGCCGCTCTGTCCAGCCAATCACTATCACGGGCGCCGTCCGCCAACGGGACGATGCAACTGCGGCGCCGAGAGGAATGCACGAGAAGTGAAGGAAATCGAAGAACGCGAGCGAGTGAAGGCTACCTACTCAGCGTTCACTACCAACACGGAGGAAGGTCGATGAGCACAGAGCTACGACAAATCGCAGAGCGGGCCATTATGGCGCACGAAGGAATGGTAGCGCTGTTGGGCGAGAGCACTGGCGGCGTGATGGAAGACATGGTTCGCGTATGCCGTGCCTACCTTGCCGAGCATCCTGCGGATGACGAGGAGCCAGTTGGCAGAGACTTCGTGAAATCGCAGGAAAGAGTCGTTCGGGATGACGAGAATTGCGTGGTGGCCGTTTTGTCGCAACGGGATGCCAGATTCAGGATTCGCCTCGTATGGGAAGAGGCAAGGCCACCGTTCACCCATCAACCGATTCTAAACGTGTCGATTCAGGAAGGCGGCAGCGACCATATTTACATTCCTGTCGCTATCCGTGGCCACGTCCGCCGCTTGTGCGCTGCCCTGGGTGTTCCTCTCAAGGAAGGAGCGCCGACCCCGTGACCCCCAACGACCTACGATCAATGACTCCTGAACAACGAGCAAGCGAAGCGGTCCAGGCGTGGTACGCCGAACACTCCTGGAGATACGATCCGAACCAGCACGCCGAACTGGAGCGGCAGATTGCGGCTACTATTCGCGCTGCCGTCGCCGAAGAGCGCGAGGCCTGCTACCAGATCGCCTGCGAAGAGTCGGGTCAGCGCGCCGTGCGACACTACAAAATCGGCGCGGCCGTGGTGGCGCGGCGCATTCAAGCGAGGGGAAAGAAGGCACTCAAGGAAGAAGGTAAGTGACATGAACCGCAACGAGCAATTGGTCAAGGAACGCATCGCGAATGACCTGAAAGACCACGTCATCACCGCGATCAAACTGGATGGACTGCACCGGCACTATCGCTGTCAAAAGCCGGGAACGTGGAACATGGGCTTCGATGTGGTGACCTGGCCGGGATCGCTTTGCTACACCGGCGATATGGGCGACTACTTGTTTCAGCGGACGTCGGACATGATCGCCTTCATGCGCGGCTCGGCGATGTCATATTCATACGCGGCCGAGAAGTGCGTTGCCCACGATGGCAGACTGCGAGAATGGAGCGAGGAGCGGTTCAACCAGATCCTTGCTGATCGCCTAAAGGACAGCGACGACGGCATGTTCACAGTGGTCCGGCGCGGCAAGCGAGAGCGCGAGTCCATTGCCGACAAGATCGAGGAAATCAAAAGAGCCTACGCCGAATATGGCTCATCGTTCGACGCTGAAAAGGCCATGTTCGAGAGCGGGCTGTGGGACGGCTGCGAAATGCCGGATTGCAAGGAATACACGTTTCACTTCCTCTGGTGCCTGCATGCCTTGAAGTGGTTCACCGACAAGGTTGCCGCCGGCGAAGTGGTCATGCCAGCCGAAGCGAAGGCGGTGCCAGCATGATACCGCGCTTCTACCGCTGCAAAGACTGCGGCAAACACGGCGTGAAGCTCTGGCGGCAATACCAGACGTTCGCCGAGCACATTCGCCTGCTGTGCGTTGACTGCGCAGAGTTCAACCAGAACCGAAAGATTGACCTCTCCGACCACGATCAATGCGGCTGGCTCGTTCCCGCCGTTCCAACATTCGAAAAGAATGCTCCCTACTGGGGCTATACCAGCGTTCCGCCGGAAGGTGTTGCCTGGTGGAAGGCGCTGCCGCTTCGCTTGTTCGGCGAGTGGAAGGTGAAGGGTGGTCGGGAGGTGTGGATGGACTACCGGGAAGGAATCAATCTCCATCTGGAAGGACGCGTCGAGTTGCGCCGATGCGATATGTCGTCGCACAGCGCTCTCGTGTTCATCCCAGACAAGGCCAGGAAGGCGGTTCCAGTATGACCAGAAGAACCATCACTCCCTACGGTCCAGCCGTCCGCACCGCACGCGTCTATTGCGTCCGCTGCTGGTCCACGTACAGACTCGGCTTCAACTCGAGCAACCGGGCCCTGTCCCCGAAGTGCCCCAGACTCATCCCTGGTGACGGAGAGGCGAAGAAATGCGGTCACTCGGCCTGGAGTTACAGCTGCCGCGCCGACGTCGAGAAGTTGTGCGCCGCGAACGAAAATGCAGTCTGGGAAGTGGTGCATGAATTCTGCCGCCGCCGGCCCTTGGACCTGCTCAATGCCGTCGGTGGCGTCGATGAGGTCGCCGCCGAGGCCTTCGCCGGGTTGGTCTATCACGCGCACCGTTTCGAGCCGAACCGCGTCGCCGTCTCGACCGGCAAGCCCGTCAAGTTTGTCACCTACCTGATGAACGGTCTGCCGCGCTATCTCGCGATGTGGATGGACGAACAAATGCGCCTGGGAGCGTGCGGCGCGCCCGTGCTTAACGAGAAATGGGTACGCGAAACCGTCCCTCACGTGCGCATCGACATAACCCCTGGAGGTGACGAGAACCATCCGCTGTCCTTCCAGGATCAGCGCACACCGTGCCCGGTCGAGGAAGCGAGCAAGACGGAGTATTCGGAGCAACTCGAAGACGCGCTGAAGCATCTCGACAAACGTCATCGCATCATCATCGAAATGCGAACGATGAACGGTACATCCCTGAAAAAGGTCGGCGAGCGGCTTGGCATCAGCAAGGAACGCACTCGCCAGCTTGAGATCCATGCCCTCGTGGTGCTGGCGGAATACTGGAACGTCGAAACTCCGGAAGTGCAGGAGATCCAGCAAAAGCTGGCGGCCATCCGGAAGCGGTCGAACACGACGAAGCTGAAGAAATATCACCGGCGAAAGGCCATGGAGGTGGCGCGATGAGCGACACGGTCTATCGCGTGTTCCTGGACGGCAAGCACGTGGCGAGCAAGCCGACGAAAGATGAAGCCGAGTTGCTCATCGCAAGCTGGTTGCGTGAGTGGGACGGGAAATTCGAGGTGAAAGAGTGTGCGGTCAAGAGAAAGGAAACCTAAATGAGCCAGAGCAATGAGGGCGGCATTGGATGCATCGGCGTGATCATGATTTTCTTGCTTTGCATGTGGTGCCTTGGCTATTGCCAGATCAAAATCCAGACAAGGTCGAGAAACGAATTGAGGCCATTGAGAAGGAACTGAAAAACACGAAGACACCAAAGGAGTGATCGCATGGGATTTTTCACCGGACGAGTAACATGCCAGCGTTTCCGCGTCTCCGGACGATCGCTGAGCACATTCACCACCGATCACCTCGACCAGCTGGCCGCAAACGCCATCGGCATGGAACGCGTGGCAAACAGCGACGGCTCGCAAGTCGGCTGGATCGCGGGCGACCACATCCTCGACACGACCTTCGACCTGGCCAAGAACGTGGTCAACGACGCGCTGCACTTCGCCATGCGTGTCGACGAGCAAAAGATGCCCGGGGAACTGCTTCGCGCTTATTATCAGACCGAACTGAAGGCGCTGGCCGCAGAGAACCCGAGCGGCTTTGCGAGCGCCAAGCAGAAACGGCAAGCGAAGGAATACGCCAAGGACCGGCTCGAGAACGAAGCCAAGGACGGCCGCTTCACGAGGAAGAAATCCATCCCGTTGCTCTGGGATGCACCCTCGGGCGAATTGCTGGTCGGCACCACGTCGGTCACGGCGATTGACCGGCTCATCACGCTGTTTCATCACACGTTCGACCGCAAGTTTGAACTGCTCGGCGCCGGCCGGCAGGCGTTCAACCTGGCCGAAGCAACAAGCCAGACGCGATATGTCGACGACGCCAAGCCGACCGTGTTCGTCCAGGGCGGCCAGACCGGCGAAGTGGAATGGGCAGAGGAAACCAGCCGGGACTTCCTGGGCAACGAGTTTCTCTTGTGGCTGTGGTGCTACCTCGAGAACGAATCGGACACGTTGAAACTTTCGGACGGCACCGAAACAGCGTTGATGATCTCGAAATCGCTCACCTTGCAGTGTCCGCGCGGCCAGACCGGGAAGGAATCCATCTCTTCCGATGGCCCCTCGAAGCTCCCGGAAGCGTTGCGAGCCCTGCAGGCAGGGAAACTGCCACGAAAGATGGGGCTGACGCTGGTGCGGCAGGACGATCAGTACGAGCTTTCGCTGCAGGCGGAATCGCTGGCGATCAGCGGAGCGAAGTTGCCGCCTCCGGAAGCGGAAGATGATCGGGCACGGCTGGAGGAGCGGGTTTCATCGATCAGGCATTTGCTCGAAACGCTGGATCTTGTTTATGGTGCGTTCCTGGAGCGGCGGCTTGGTGATGGGTGGACGCGGGAAGCGGCGAAGGTCAAGTCGTGGCTGAAGTTGCATGGGGTGGGTGCGGAAGGGAGCGCGGCTTGAGCCTGCACCACGGCGAGGCTCTGGCGATCTTGCGAACGCTGCCCGAGGCGAGCGTCGACAGCATCGTCACGGACCCACCGGCGGGGATTGGTTTCATGGGCAAGGAATGGGACGACTTCCGCCGAGCACGCAACGACGCCGACGCGGGACGGGATAACGTCTTCGGGCGAACGTCGAAAAAAGGCCCGCAGTATGGGCGTAATCGGCGCGTCTCGAAAGAATGCTTGACCGGCGACGGTTTCACGGACGGCGGCGACCGCTTGGAGACGCCAACCATCGGCGGGTTGTCCGTCAATCCAACGTGCCGTCGCTGCGGGCTTCGGGCGCGAACATGGGAAGGCGGGCCGGAAAAATGCTCTTGCCAAAGCCCAGACTTTGACCGCAAGCGTGCTGGCACGATGGCACGCGAAGCCTTCATCGCGTTCCTGACCGAGATCATGGCCGAATGCCTGCGCGTCGCCAAGCCGGGCTCCTACGCTCTCGTCTGGGCCATTCCGCGTACATCGCACTGGACCGGGACAGCGATCGAGGACGCGGGCTGGGTGATCCAGGATCGCATCTCGCACCTGTTCGGGCAGGGATTCCCAAAGCATCGGTCGAAGCTCAAGCCCGCGTGCGAAGACTGGTGGCTGGCGTGGAAGCCTGATCGGTATGCAACGCCATTGCCGGGATTGGATGCGTGCAGGATCGGCGTCGGCGAGGGCGGCGAGCGTGACGGCGAGGATTCGGCAGAGCGGACATACGGCGAGCGGAGCGGATTCGGAATGAAGCCCGGACCGCGCGGCGGAGATGCAAATGGACGCTGGCCCGCCAACCTCACCCTCGACGAAGCCGCTGCAGCCATGCTCGACGAACAAGCAGGCGAACTGACCAGCGGCAAACCGGCAGGCATGAAAGCGGGCGGCAAGCTGAACTGCTACAGCGAATTCGCGGGCGGAATTCCCGTGACCGGCTTTGGCGACACCGGCGGCGCTTCCCGTTTCTTCTACGTCGCCAAGGCCAGCAAAGCCAACCGCGAAGAGGGCAACACGCATCCCACGGTCAAGAACACGGAGTTGATGCGCTGGCTCTGCCGCCTCATCACCCCGCCTGGCGGGACCGTGCTCGACTGCTTCATGGGATCGGGCACGACCGGGATAGCGGCCCTCGAGGAGAAGTTTGAATTCATCGGGATCGAGCGGGAAGAGAAGTATTTCGAGATCGCCAAGCGGCGGATCACGGCACCAGCGGGACCGCTGTTTGGCTAACGGAAGGAAGTGCCGCATGAGTTTCAAAGCCATCGAACAAATTGCCATCAGAAAAGCCAAGGTCACGGGCTGGCTGCCCTGCATCTTCGAATGGATCACCGACGACACCATGCTGGTGAAAGGTGGCGTGCCAATTGGCGCGAAGAACGGTCGGCCGCGATGGGGTCCGAAGAAATCCCTCACGACGGTGGCCATCAGCAAGCGTGACATCGCCGACGAAGAGGAACGCTTCGAAAAGGAAACCGGCAAGTGTGCCGCGTGCGAAGGCAAGGGTGAGGTTGTCTACTCCTTCAGCGTCACCGAAGGAACGAAATATCGCCAGTGTGACAAGTGCAAGGGGAGCGGAAAGGCAGCTGGTGCGGAAGGGAGCGCCGCATGAGCAGGGACAGCGTCATCAACGCATTGCTCCGCTTGGGCAAAGCTGAGCAAGCCGCCAAGGACGACATACGCCAGACCTATCCCATTGGCTCAACCATTCGGGTGCGGTGTCGAAAGCTGGCAGACGGCAATGCTGAAAAGAAGTTCGTGTCGGCACCGATCACGCATTACGTCGAACCAATCGGCGGCGGAGTTGTCATAAGGCCGAGCGCTGCTGATCTCTTGCTGTTTCCGGAGTGGCGTCGAGGGCGTCACGGTGATCTTGTGGGAACGGTCACGATTGAATGGACTGACATTGCATTTGATTGGGAGGATGAATCCAAATGATCGACCTACGCCGCCTTGCCAAAGTCCTCCGTCACGCCAACACCTCTCCACCGAGCGAGGCCCGGCAGGAATTCTACGCGCTAAAGCAAGCCATCCTCGAAGCCTACGGCCAGCGAGACGGCGACGACATCCAGGAGATCGTGAAACCATGCTGGGGCTACCGTTATGCCCCGTGCGACGAGCACTGTGACAAATGCGGCGGCACCGGGACCTATGAACGAAAACTCGTGCACCTGGAGCGGTGGAATCTGGGCGGACTGGTGTTTCATCGTCCTGCGCGATACCTGGCATTCACCGTGTGGCCGATATCGATCAAGGGACGAATCGAGCACAAGCCGAGCCGCTTCGCCTTCGCTGCATGGCGGGCTCTGTCGCTTGTGTTTGCTCCATCGATGCATCTGTATTTCGACCAGTTCCGGATGGACGAGAAACAGCTTCGACGGATGAAGAAGATGCTGGCGTTCTTGCTCGGGTTTGATCGCTCGAAGTGGGCAACGAAGGCGCTGACGTTCCCGGAGATCATCCAGGCGAGTGTGAAGGCGAAGATTGAGAAGCGGCGTGAAGAAATGGTTCCGTTCTGAGGAGTAGTCAAGGATGGCATCGATACTTGAACTGGACGTGATCGATCCGACCGTGACCTGCACCGACTGCGGAAGGTGTTGTCTGGAGATGAATTCCGCGCCGTTCGTTCTGGGTTATGAAGAGGACCAGGCGTGGTTCGACGCAGCGCCGCAAGAAGCTCGCGACATCTGGAACGCAGACGATGACCGTCCAGATGGTTCGCCTTGCTCCTGGCTGGATCCGGTTGCGAAGCAGTGCCGCTTTCACGAATTCCGGCCCGGCATCTGCCGTGACTTTCCCGTTGGTGGTGAATCGTGCCTCAAATATCGGAGGGAGTGAGCAAGGATGTTTCTACAAGCCGACGCGACACGCTTGCCGTTCGCGGATGACACTTTTGACATCACCCTCACGTCGCCACCATATCAGGACGCGCGCACGTTCGGCATTCGTGCCACGCGGCATTGTCTGACGTGGATTGACTGGATGCTCGATGTTGTCACCGAGGCGGTGCGCGTTACGAAGGGACTGGTGCTGGTGAACTGCGCTGGCGTGACGCGCCGTTGGAAGTATCAGCCTGGGCCGGAGGGCTTGCTGTTCAAGTGGTACGAACGCGGCGGGTTCTGCTGGCGTCCAGCGTTCTGGCGCCGCGACGGCATTCCAGGATCAGGCGGCAACCGCCGGCGGTGCAGGCACTGCAAGGGCAAAGGATGCGGCCCAGCGAATCTGTATTGCTCGTCCGGCCTTTCGTCGGATCCAGCTGGCGACGCGCCGCAGTGGTTGCGGGCGAACATCGAATACGTCCTCTGCTTCACCAAATGTCCCTCGCGCCTCCCGTACAGTGACGCCCTGGCCAACGGTCATCCGCCGAAGCTACCACCAGGTGGAAATCCAAGTCATCGCACGACGAACGGCGAGCGAGTCAACGGCAAGGACGCAATGGGGTTCCATGCTCATGGCGGGCGCGGGCGCGACGGCGACAGGAAGACGCCGAGGTACAATCCGACCGGACCAAACCGGCGCGCCAACGGCGTCAAGAAAACGACACGGCGTTGCACACGCGGCAAGCGTGGCGGCGACACGATCCAGGAGACGCTGTACGTGCCGCCCGATCTGGCAAATCCTGGGTGCTTGATCCAGGGCATTCCCGTCGGTGGCGGATTGATGGGCCACAAGCTCGCGCACGAGAATGAGGCCCCATTTCCGCTCAAACTGGCGCAGTGGTTCATTCGCGGCTGGTGTCCGCCTGGCGGGTTGGTGCTGGACCAGTTCAGCGGATCGGGAACCACAGTGCACGCAGCGTTGTCGCTGGGCCGGCGTGCGGTCGGTTGTGACCTGAGACTGTCGCAATGCAAACTCGGGCGGCGACGGTGCGATGAGGTTCAGAAGGAGCTTTTTGGATGAAGTCACTATTTCCAGAAACTTCCGGCGCAATCTTCTCTGACTGCAAGGTCTACCGCTACGCCCTGCACCGAATCTGGGACCGCACCAAGCCCCTCATGGTCTTCGTCATGATGAATCCGTCCACCGCGAATGACGTTGACGACGACCCTACCATCCGTCGGTGCATGAGCTTCGCCAAGCGTGAGGGATACGGAGGAATCAGCGTCAAGAACGTGTTCGCGTTGCGATCGCCCTATCCAAAATCCTTGCTGGAGATCGATGATCCGTTCGGGCCGGAGAACGAGCAGCATCTCTTGAATGCCTGCCTGGACGCGCGGGTTCTGGTGCCGAATGTCGAAGGATGGCCGGAAGCAAAAGCATGGCCGAAGATCGTCGTTGCGTGGGGCAATCGCTTTGGCGGCGCGAGGCTGGAGAAGTGGTATGACAAGGCGGTTGATGCTCTGCGCGGGCTCACCGTTTACTGTCTGGGAACGAACGCCGGCGGCGAACCAAAGCATCCATTATATGTCCACGGAAAGACTCCGTTGATTCCATGGAGAGTGACATGATCGACCTGGACAAGAACGTGGGAAAGTATCTGCTGATCCTGGATTTCACTGGCACCGGCACGTCGCCGGCGATGAAGGCTGTTTTGCCGGCGGATGCCAAGCCTGATGATGTGGTCAGGGCTGTCTCGGAAGGCCTGCGCGCTGTTCTGGCGAAGCATCTCGGCAACTACGAAGTGACACTGGATCGCGATCCGATTGGCGTTCAGGCCCGTCCGCATAGCGGCATCATCCTTCCGCGTGAAGAGCGCCTGCGCAAGTCAGCCGAAGAGATGGAATCCCTGCGCGAAATCTTCAATAGCCCAGAAGCGAGGGAACGTGAAACTGCGAACGAGAAGGCCGTCGACGAGCACCCCATGAACGGCAAGCTCGGCTGGTGGCGTATTGAGGGCATCCGCAACAGTTGCTTCGCTCGCGCCTCATCTTGCCGAGAGGCCCTGGAGAAGTCCAAGGATGAGGTTGGTAGCTGGGAATCTCCGCATGCCGCGTGGATCGGCGAGGAACTGCCGGAGGTGTTCTCGTGAGAAGCTCAAAAACTCTACGAGCAGAATCAGCCGCCTGCGTTGCTCAAACCGATCGCGAAGAATACCTGCGGCAGAACGCCGTGGCCATCATCGCCGAGAAGGATGCCTTGATCGAAAAGCTGCGCGAGGAAGTCAGGCGATTGCTGGATGCGAAAAGGCAGCTGCGGGCCGAGCTCGCACGGAGGGGCAAGCCATGACAAACGCCAAACAAAATCTGGTCCGCCCCTTGTTCTGCCCGATCTGCGGGACCATCGTTCGTGTCCCTGTAGAGGCCAAGGAATCAGGAACGCTCCCGGAAGTTCATCGACTACCGGAGCATCCATCAGGGAACGGCGCGAACCTGTGCGCGGGATTGGTTGTGACGGTCACGCTTGATTGGGATAAGTGCCCAAAATGCGACCGACAAATGTGCAAGCATCCGAGCGGTGTTTGCAGGCGATGCTTTGAAGGCTGAGTATCTTGACATATGGACAAACGAACACAATCAGAGGCAACTGAGGGCGCACATCTTATTGGAAGGAATCACGCGAATTGCGCCTGTCTGAAGATTTGTCCATCACCCCGAAAGGATTGCAATGAAGATCGTAGCCATCAGTGACCTGCACGGATACCTGCCGGAGATTCCGCCGTGCGATTTGCTCCTCATAGCTGGTGATTTGTGTCCGACCTACGATCACCATCCGGACTGGCAGTCGCGCTGGCTCGCCAACCATTTCGGCGCATGGCTTGAGCGAGTTCCAGCCAAGCACATCGTCGGCATCGCCGGCAACCACGACTTCGTCTTCGAGCAGACGCCCCATCTGGTGCCGCGTGATCTGCGTTGGACCTACCTGCAAGACTCCGGGACAGAGATCGCCGGATTGAAACTCTATGGAACTCGGCTTTGCGGCTATTCTACCGACTTGCGGCTAAACTCAACTCGCTTGCGGCTAAACTGGGCGGATTGCGGATAAACGCCAACTTGACAGTCCTACAAATCCGAGCGAATTCTGCTTGGCGCGAAGACTCCCGGCTGAGACAATGCCGCGCCACTCACCAACGGAGATCGCTCGCCATGACCATGTGGTTCTACCAACTCAGTCAATCATTCTGGCCACCGGAAAGCTATCGTCTCGACATTTGGGAGAACGAGCGATGGAGTTGGCCAGTCGGAAACAAAATATCTTCCGGAGAGTCACCGAAACCAGGCGATACCGTTGCCTTTTTCTACGCTCCGACGGGGTGCAAGGAACCAGGATTTTATGGATGGGCCGTCGTCCTCGGCTGGGAAGACGGTGAGGGTAAGGAAAAAGATCGCATATATTTCCGGCCAGTCGCGCCTAGCAACCGGTTAAAAATGCACCCGTGGGGCGATAAGAAGGCGCTGGATCTGGCCGATTCCGTTCGTGGCAAAATGACCAAGGCAACTCTCTGGCTAATAACTGACGATCAACTCAAAGCGGCGATCAGTGCGGGCATCCTATCGTGGTCAGGATGACGATCCGCCACGTCAAGGGTTGACCGACGTAGTCGCGGGCCTGCTTCCGTTGTATGATTGCGTTGGGAGTGACAGTCCAGCCTGCAAGACGCCCGGCAAGTTCGACTTGCCGGGCGTCGTATATTTCTGGTTAACGAAACACCGACGCCTGACGGCATACCATCGTCAGGCGTCATCGCCCTTTCAAAAGCTCTGCTTTCGCCCAAGCGAGAATTGCGTCTTTTGATGGGAAGGAATGGCTGAACCAATCGCTCGGCGGGGTTGGGCCGTTGTAGATGTAGAGGCCGCTCGGCTGCGCCTGAACGGGCTTGTCCCTTTCAATTGCAACATGAGAGATGTCAATTGCTCCCTGGAGTGGGGCGTCGCAAAAACGCCATAGGCCATCATCGCATTCGCCGACGTGGAAGGTGAACGAGCTATTCCCCCACCTTACAGCCACCACTCGTTTGCAAGTCAATGGGTCAATCATGTTGTCTCCTGTTCTACCCCGACTAGCGCCCTGAGACGTGCCAGCCAGATTCCTCGAAGTCGTTTGCCATTTCGTCACGAAACTCTGCTGATTCGACTCTGTGCAACCCGAATTCGACCGCCATGACACCAGTGTCCTCGTAGTACGTGATTTTCTCCGGGGTCGTTCTGCCGAGCCCAGGCAGTTCGAAGGCAATGTCTGTGGATGGAGTAAATGGAAGCTCGGTGACTTTCGCGGCATCGTAGCCGCCGCGACCTTGGCAAAGCAGAGTGATCCGCAATGTGACCTTCATTGTGAGCGTCCTTTTTGAAGCGGCAATCATACCATGCAGAACGCCGACGCCTGGCGAGATCGCCAGGCGTCGAACGGGCAGGACTGTCATTCCTCAATCACTAGGCACCGCACTTCGCCTTCTTGGTCTTAATTGATGCTCTCAGCTTTTTTCGCATGGAATCGAGATTGTCTCGAATTTCATCCATGAATCGGCAGGCCATGTCGCTTGGCTCCTTCTTCCCTTGCTCCCACGCGCTGACCAACTTGACCGATACGCCGAGAAACTTGGCGAAAATTGCTTGGCTAGCGCCCAATAGTTCTCTGGTCTTCTTCACAAGCCGGGCGTCGTATGGCTGGGGATGAAGATCGAGTTCAACCTTTCGACAAGTGAAAAGTTCGGAAATCACCTCGCCTTTCTCGAGCGCTTCGGTGAAGTCCTTGAGGCGTTCAATGACAACTTGTCCTGTTGATTTCTTGCTCATCTTGCGATCCTCCATAGATCTCCCCCTGAGGTTGCTACCTGGTTTTTCCTTTCGCGAAGGCGATGGTTTCACGTTCGATCAATTCACGGATTGCCTTCCGTTCCTCCAATGAGAACATTTTGAAGGTTCCGTCGATCCGGGCGACTACCAAGAGGACGACGTGATAATCCTCGAAATAGACATAGCCCAGATGCACCGTCATAAGGCTTTCATCGTCCTTTCCGTTGCTGTCCTTCTCGCCGCTGGTGACGCGCGTCAAGGACAAGACACGAAACCCGCCAGTGTCCGGCATGACGGGATTGGCGGTCGGCGCTGCCATGATGGCGGCTTGGAACAACGACAATTGATCGTCCGTCAAGCAAAGTTCGTTGTGCCACTCTTCACAGAACCCCTCCATTTCGACGAATGTAAGCCAGTCTTGTGGCTTCATGTCTCTCGGATGAACTAACGTGTGTTTCTCTCGCCTGATACCCTTCCCAGCCATCGGAGTTCACCTCCATATTGCTATTCTGGTTGCCACCATCCCCACCTCCTGGCCTAAGTCCTATTGTACTCCATTGTGGTACAGTAAGGCAAGATGAACAGGGCGTTTTTTTGTTTTTCGCGACACTTCTTCCGCAACTGGCATTGCGCCATGCGCTTCATGTCAAGTAAAATACCTAGCGCGTCTGCGATTACGCTTGACACCCACCCGCCAAGGATTACAACGGGGAGTCACTCACATGAACCACGGCACCGGTGTCGAACATGGCCCAAATAAAATACAAGGTTTGGCAATGGGGGAATGAGGCGAAGCAAGGGACGCTGGAGGCCTGGAATGTCGGAATGACTACCAGAGCAAAGCGAGGAGGGCCGGAATCGCCGTTCGCAATAGCGAATGAACTCGTCTCCTTGCGGCTGGGAAAAGCAATCGGGTTGCCGATACCCGATGGGTTTGTGATCTGGCGAGATGATGAGCCGTATTTTGCGTCAATGAATTTCAATCTGGATGAATGGAATCTTCCGCCAGCAGATGTCACCGCGATCGCGGATGAGCAAATGCGACTGGCATGCGGAGTGTTGGTGTTCGATAGCTGGATCATCAACAACGACCGCCATGACGAACAGCTGCACTACGACAAGATCAAGAGGGCTTTGTATGTCTTCGATCATCATAAAGCGCTGTACGGCGAAGAAGGATTTGTACGCCTCATGAACCACGCCAACAGCCTAGGCGTTCGTTTTCATTGCTTGATCAAGGAAATAAAAAGCCTCGTGTTTGTTGACGAATGGCTAGACAGGATTTCGCAGATACCGAGGTATTACATACGCGACGCCATTGTTGACGCTGCCTATGTAACCGGTTCGCTGATCGTGGATATCAACAGCTACACGGACTTCTTGTGCGAACGCCGTAGCAAGATAAAAGACCTAATAATCGCCAATAGAAACCACTTTGACAACGCCAGAATGGATCTGTTTTTCAATGCAGGGCAGATAGCTGACGGATGTGCGGAGTACCAGATATGAGTGAATCTGCCAAATACTACATTGTTCAATTAACGCCCGACCTATTCCGTCGCGAGCAAACGAACGTAGGAATAATTGTCCTCAACGGCAGCGACGTTGCGGCCAAGTTCCTTGGCGAGCGCACGGTTGGAGAACTGGATCGACGCCAGTTCAGGTCGATGGACGCCCCGGATGTCTACGTGCAATGGGTGGACTACTGGCGCAGGATTCTCAAAAAACGAGACGTTACGGAAAAAGACCTATTCAAGGCTAACGGCGGTAACTTCAACGTCGTACCTGGCGGAGAGGTTAGCGACATCAATGGTGATTCTGCAAGCAACGTCGCTGACTATCTCTATCCGCTTCTGGTTTCAGATGGCGGATTGATTGAAGCCATTGGCAAACTTGAGGTAGCACAAGGCGTCCCAGATACCAAGTTCAAAAGGGCTATTCATCAGGCATTTGCTGATGCGGAAATCCTTGAATCGGGAAAAGACAGTCTGCTTGGTCCCGCGCACCCTGTTCGGCGCGAGGCCCCCGTCACGGGGAAGGTTGCGACGCACAATCCTGCATACTCTCAACACAACGGCGAACTAACCGTTATGGAAGTGGTGGACTTCAATACCAGATACAAGAAACATGCGAAGGACCACGCCGGGTTCGCAGCATTCATTTTCAAGGATATCAAGGAAGCTCCCGGGAAAGAGAACACGGAAGCGGTCGCGCTTGTCCAGCTGGCGCGATCAGAAATGAACGATCCGAATGTTGTTTACGGCATGAGTCTACTGCGAAAAACCGCCGATGAGGTCGTGATTTGGTCTGATGATGTAATGCGTCATAATTTCGTTCAGCGATGCATTGAGGCGTCAAAGGCGTCCTTGACTTGAAGACTACTAATGCGTAGACTTCCTCATCATGGCGCGCAAACAGGCTACTCCATTGGAACTGGTACGCGAACGATTGCGACAAGCTGTCAAGGAAAGCGGCATGACGCAAGAAGAGATCGGTTTGCGCATGGGCTTTTCCAAGGGCGGCGCTCGCCAGGCCGTATCGCGACTCCTCAATCCAGAAGCTGAATACGATCCACGTCTTTCGACTCTCTTGCAATTGGCGAAAGCCATAGACCGCTCGCTAACCGATATCATCTAGCTCTCCCTTTTCCAGACATTCCGCCATTCCGTGTCTACATTTGTGTTGACATTCATGCGTTGCCAGTCTACAATATTGTAGACAAGCAACATGAAGGGTTGACGCCATGAACGCACGAGAAGAACGCGGTCTGATTATCGCAGCGACCTGCCGCTTGAAGCGGAACGATGACGGCACCTGGAGCGTACCAAGCCAGACGACGGGCGCGCTCCTCGCCACGTATCAGGTCAACCTGAAAACGAAGGCCTGCACCTGCCCGGACCACACGGACAGCGGCTACACCTGCAAGCATTATTTCGCAGCGAAGATCGTCCACACGCGGGACGTGCTACCGGACGGCACGATGATTGAGCAGAAACAATTTGCGTTCACCGAAACGAAGGTCACGTACAAACAGGACTGGCCGGCGTACAACGCCGCGCAAGCTGCCGAGAAGAACCACTTCCAGGAGTTGCTTGCTGACCTCTGTTCGGCCATCCCCGAACCGCCACGCAAGGGCGGCACAAAGGGCGGGCGTCCCCCGGCAATGCTGCGTGACGCTGCCTACATCTGCGCCCTGAAGGTCTATAGCACGTTCTCGGCTCGCCGCTTTCAGTGCGACATCACCGACGCCCACCAATCGGGCTATCTGACGGATGACCTATCATTGGACATCGCATGGAAGTATCTGCGTAAGCCAGAAATGACGCCGATCTTTCACGACCTCATCATTCGTAGCAGCTTGCCGCTCAAGTCGCTTGAGAAGGATTTCGCAATTGATTCAACGGGGTTCGGCAGCACGCGATACGAGCGATGGTATGACCTGAAGTATGGCGTCACGCGATCAAAGGCGAAGTGGGTCAAGGCCCATGTCGCCGTCGGCGTCCACACGAATTGCGTGACCGCTGCCATCGTCGGCGACAATCACACTGGCGATTCGACACAGTTCCCGGAACTGGCTCACAAGACCGCCGAAAACTTCAACATGGAGCAGATGAGCGCGGACAAGGCGTATCTGTCGGGCGACAACTTCATGCTGATCGACAAGCTAGGTGGAACCGCCTACATCCCGTTCAAGACCAATTCGGTCCTCGGCAATACGCCGCTATGGGACAAGATGTTCCATTACTTCAGCATGAACCGTGAACAGTACATGCGCAACTATCACAAGCGGTCGAACGTCGAAAGCACGTTCTCAGCGATCAAGCGGAAGTTCGGCGATGCGGTTCGGTCACGCACCGACGTTTCGATGTTCAACGAAGTTCTTGCCAAGATCGTCTGCCACAACCTTTGCTGCGTCATCCAAGAATGGTACAAGCACGGCATCGACCCGACCGCGTTCGGCGCGAAGGTCGCGGCCATCGGTGGCGAGTCGAGTGACCTACTGAAATTTCCCGGTAAGATGAACTGCGGATAAACTGGTACGGGCTGCGGCTAAACCGGCATCAATTTCCCGGTTTAGCCGCAAAGCCATGGAACTCCTCACCAGCTGCGGTTCCACGATTGGGCGTTTAATCTGGACGAGCCCGACCTTGCGAAGAAATGGGGGATGATCCCGGATGGCACGGACATCCTCATCACGCACGGGCCACCGCACGGATTCGGTGACGCCGCACCGCGCGACCGCAATTCGTTCGAAAACGTCGGCTCGCCGAGTCTGCTGAAGCGGATCAAGGAAGTGAAGCCGAAGCTGGTGGTGTTCGGTCACATCCACGAAGGCCGCGGCCAGTGGCATCTGGGAGACACCACGCTGGCGAACGTGACGCTGCTGGACGGGAGGTATCGAGCCGTTCACGACCCGGTCGAATTCACGCTGTAGAAAGGATCGCAATGGGACGCAAGAAATATGTGGCATTGCATGAGGCCGCGCACGCCGTTGTCGCTGAAAAACTCGGCTGTCGCGTCGACGTTGTGAAGCTGACGCGGAACGACAGAGGGCTGTGCCGGTATCGCACCCCAAAGAGGCCAGACCCTCTCGTGCTCGCCATGATCGCAATGGCTGGACACGCGGCCGATGTTGAATGGTCGGGACTCCGCGTTGGCCTGGTGCCAGTGGACGATCATCGCTTTGTTCGCCGCCTGGGATTCAGCGGACGCTCATTGCCGACAATCCTTGAGCTCGCTCGCGGACAAGTAAATGAGCATTCCATTGCGATCCAGCACATCGCCGACGTCCTCATGCAGCGCGATCTTAAAGGTGCTGAGTTGCGTCGTCTCGTTGTGGGAAACGAAACAAGCCGCGCCCGGTGAGAGCGCGGCTTGCGTGCGGAATGGCGTGGAACTGACGGGGACTTCAACGACGAAACTGAAACGCTGCGGCACCGTTCTGGCCGGCGACGATCACATTAGTGCGCCGACCGAACAGACCGCCCTGGTTGACGATGACTGCATTGGCGCCACGGTTGCCCACGGCGACATTCACACCGCGATTGCGTACGACCACAGCATTGTTGCCGACCACGACCGCGCGATTGAAGCCGCGATTGAACGCGAAGCCGTTGGATACGACCACCGCAGGCCGGCTGAAACCGAACGCGAAGCCGGACACGGCACATTGAGCCTTCACTTCGCTGACGCCCAAGAGCGCCACGCAGAGCAAGGCCAGCAAGAAACCAAAACCCTTCTTCATGATGAACTCCCTCAAGCCTTCGAAGCAATTCGCTTGCAACGGGATCAAGGATACCTGATCCAATGCAGGCGCTGCAAATCCGGTCAGTTCGCGAAAAAAGCGGACATCTCTGTCGGCGCAAGACGCTGCCCGGCAGAGCCATCGGGATTGCGCGGCATCATCGTCTTCGGATCCACCGAGGTGATGGCCAGCCAGACGCGTTGCTTCTCTTCCGGCGAGAACTGCAGGTAGTTGCTCAGATCGACGCCGCCTTTCTTGACGTTCCCGGAATGGCAACTCGCGCACTTGTTCGCCACGATGCCCTGGAGGGCCTGCAGGTTGGCGCCTGCACCTTGCAACGGAGTATTGTTCGGCTGGATCGGCTGCGCGGGACCAAAGACCGCAGTCTTGCTCTGCACAACCGGGGGACCGTCGAGCAATCGCAGAAGCTCCTTGGCCGCAATAGCGCGGGCGTTAATCTCGGCGACGCGGGCCCGGGCTTCCTTGTCCTGACCGACCAGCGAGAGATGGCCTGCCGTTGCGTCCGAACCGAACTTCTGCGCGCCCTGTGCCAGCTGGAAGGCTTGCTGGTACAGCAGGGTTGGATCCGCGTCGGGATAGCCGCGCTGCACGACCTGGTTGTAGGTGTAGCCGTATTGCGTCGTGGCGTTCACCCCGAACAACTGATTGCCGTAGATCAGGCCTTGCCCACCGAAGCCGTACTTCGCGTTCAGGGCGTCGTACGCCTTCTGGTAGGCCTGTTGATCGGCGAGGGCCTGGTCGAGTTTGAAGAGTTGCGTCTTCCAGTCGGCGTTGTAGACGACCGGTGCAGGCGTTGCGGCAGCCGGAACCTGGGTGTACTGGTAGTAGGACGCGCCAGCGTGATAGACGCCGCACGAGAGATAGCCGGGCCGCGTGTGCAGGGTGCGGGTGTATCCCAGCGAATAGCCAGGGTAATACCAGAGGCCGTCGCGGAAAGTGTAGCCGTCCTGGACGGTGCCGTTGGTCTGGGCGCCGACGATCGCGGCAAGGCAGAGCACGGCAAGGATCGCTGCAAGGATTCGCATGGGGGCTTCTCCACTCCTCGATTCATTGGTTCGGTTAGCGTCGTCGGCCGCGCCAGCACGGCATGACTTCGACGTAGAAAACGCGGTCAACGTAGATGATGCGGTCAACGATCCGGTCAACGACACGATCGACGGGCACTTCGACGACCTCGTAGACGTACGTCGGGACCTCGATTGTCTCTTTTACGACCTTCTCGACGATGACCGGCTTCTCGACGATCTTCTCGATGATGCGGTCAACCTCGCCGAATCGCTCCGGGCCCGGCACGTGAATGAACTTGACCACTTCCTTCGTGACGACTTTCTCCACCTCGATCGGCTCGCGACAGGATTCCTGCCAGAGCAAGAGAGCGATTCCGATGCAGATGACGAGCAGTAGGGCAATGCTTTTATTCACGCGTTCACGCAGTCAAGAAGCCGTTGTGAAGGAATCCATGCCATTTGCCGGTATCGATGCTTCCCCCACCGGCCGCACACGTGACGCCGTTCTTGTCGACGTGTAGCGTGCCATCTTCTGGCTTACCGTGCCGCACCCAGCATTTGTGCTCGTCATCGTTGGGCATGGTGCAGTTGTTGCACCGACCGTCGATGAGCCAGTCGTGATTGCCTGGCAATCGCACCATCAGCGAGCGCCCATCGGGACCGATCATGAATCCCTTTTTGCGCCGCCGGCTGATCCAGAAGGCATCCCAGCAGGCACCGACAGGGGCCTCGCGCAACGGGAAGATATCGCCGGTGTCCGGTCGACGGTAGATCGAATCCTGGAAGAGTTGCCAGTTGTCGCCTTCGTCGAACACATAGCCGCACTCGCATGCAGGCGGCCAGCGTGGGTCGTCACGCGGCAGGATCGGCTGCACGTCCAGGTAGCCGTTCGCGTCGATGATCGCCGCCGCGTCCTCGATCCGCCGCATGGCGTTGTGGTAGGAATACTCGTGGTTTCCCTGGGCGCTGCACGGACCGCTTCGATAGCGGCGCAGCCAGCACGCAACGGTCGTTGTTGGTTCGATCCAGAAAACTTTGATGGGCGTCATTTGATCAATCCCAGTGTCCGCTGCCACCAACCTCGCACACAGGCCCACATCAACCAGCACTTCCATTTAGCAAGGCCATGCTCCTGACATCCCGCAAAGAAGATCTCATCCGCAATCCGTCGCTCGGGAATCAGGTGCGGCGTCGAGTACAGGAAGTCATGCAGGACCGCAGCATGCGTGTAGAACCCGAATGGCGGAAACAGACCCCATACCAGGCGCGGCGTGCTCGCCAGATCCGTCACGAAATCCTTCGGCACGACGACGCTGGTCGTGAACTCCTGCCCGAAATAATGGTCGGTGACCAGGCAGGCGAAGTCTTCCGCGACGCGCCAGTTGGCTTCGCCGTGCGGCTCGAGCAGCAGTTCGCCGAATTCGATCTTCATTTATGACAACGTCCGCAGATCTCGTCGAAGTACGGCTTGAACTTGGCCTCGTAGCACGGCATGCACACCGGCCGATCAATAACCGATATGGTGCCTGCTGGATCCTTGATCGGATTGCCGCAGCCGGCGCAAAGGATGGTGCCCTTCTCGAGGAAGTCCTGAACGTAACCGTGGCCGCCGTTCTTTTCCTGGTTCGGCGATACGCAGCAAATGACGCTGGCCAGGACGCTGAGAGTCGTTATCGCCAGCACCACACCGCGATCATCGTCACTCTCCGCCATGACGAAAAACACTGTGTCCGGCCAGTCTTCAGCCCAGCGGCGCAGATAGAGATTGCCCGCGATGCAGATGTTCAAGGTGGCGTCGCATGGTTCGTACGGTCGTTCCGCGTCCTTGTCCCACGTACGGTCGACATGATCGGCGACGACATCTCTGGCGTGGCTGAGAAGGTTCACCGCGACCGTCAGCAACGGGCCGGCGCCGGATTCTTCCACGGCCAGCATGGCGAAGCGGATCGCGCGTTCGGCTTCCGTGTTGAGTTCAAGGCGAGCGCGTCGCGGAAAGCCGTCGACCATCAGGACGGGAGGTACGGCCGGCTTCTCGGGCACGCTGATTGTCACGCACTCGTCGCGCACCGGCGATCCGATGAGCCAGCAGAAGCACTTCCAGAAGCGATCAAGGGCGCGGTCAATGATGCTCATTGTTTCCTCTTTTGGAACCGATCAATTCGCCGGCCGAGGACGCGGGAATATTCTTCCATCGCTGCGTGCTGCAGGCCAAGCAAGCCTTGATCTTCGGCGGAAAGTTCATCGAATGACTCGCTTAAACCAAACGCACTCAGGCGATTCAGTTTGGCGTCCAGGTCGGCCTTCTCTTTGATCACTCGCTCTTGCCAGTAATCGAAGGTGCTTGCCGAGAACGTGCCAAGAAGGTTCATGTCCATGCAAGGAATCCGAACGATGAGCTTCGGTTTCGGCTTGCCGCACGATCCACCTTGCGGCGGCGGACCTTGTACGTGCGGCACGTCGTTCACGAACCAGCCCCAGAGTTCTTTCAAAGCCTTCATTTCTTCGCCACCTTCATGCGCGAGGCCAGGAACGAAAAGACGAGATCGAAATCCGACCTGCCAATTGACAGACCGACCAGTAGACCGCCAATGCGAGGATCCTCGGGAACGTGCGGCACCAGATCGCCTTCAATAGCCAGCGGCGGCGGAATCAGCTTCCGCAACGTCTCAACCGCTTTCTTCGGATCGTGCTTGATCCCGAGCTCGTCCAGGGCCTGCGATGGCCCGACCAGATCGTACCAGTACACCTTCCACGTATTTGCCAGCCGCTCCGCAGACAGCTTGGCGATATCGGTCTGGTTCTTCGATGCTTTGAAGGGCCCCGTGGCCCGCAAGATGGCCTGAGCATAATCGTCACGGCCGCGCGGCAGCAACTTTAGCTCGACATCTCCCGAGTACAATCCCGCCAGGCGGTCTATCTCATCCGCCTTCCTCGAAGGGAACACGTCCAGCAATCCGCCGAGCAGTTTCTTTGCGTCGTTGTGCACCACACGCCAACCGGAATCCGGACCGTGGCAGCGGATGCAACCGATCGCCGGCTGAAGTCGCGTTGAGTGCGGCGCGGGAATGGTGTGGTCCACGGCAACATCGGGCGGAGCTTCATCCTGCCGCTTCCCGTTGTTGTCGAAGAGCGCGAAGAGGTGCAAGCCGTTGGCCTTCTCCGCGATCAACTCCCGCGCGTCATCTTTGAAATCGAGTAAATTAAAAATCGGGTGCACCCCGACATCGATGTTCGCTTGCTTGATATCGTGCGTCACCGACACGATCGATTGCCCGTCCCTCGAGGCGAGCGTGCGGAGGAAATCGGCGCGCCGCGGCCGTCCCGTGATGTTCGAGCGGAAAACGGCGATGCGTTGATCCGACCGGAGCTTTTCGAATACCTTCGCCGCGGTCAGTCCGGCCTGGACATCGCCGACGCCAAGCTGTTCGAACAGCACATCTTCGTCTGTGCCCTTTTTCGCATTGGTCTTGATCCCGACGAAATCGTAGTAGAGGCCTGAATACACGGTCTTGAAGACTCCGACATCGCGAATGGTCGACAGCGCCCGCACGATGAAGTAGCGATGCGACACGATCGGCGCCTGCGACTGCGTCTCATGCACGAGCGCGGCGTATGCAGCTTGATCGAGGTGCGGGCTCGGGACCTGGATGACGTCATCGCCTTCCTTGAAGTCGGGCACGTTGACGATCAAGCCGCGCGAGAACTTCAGCGTGTCTTTGGTCAGCAAGAGCGAGAAGCGCGGATCGAACCGTAGCTGCACCCATGCCTGGAACCATTCGACCTGATCCGCGTCCTTCGGTGCATAATGCCGCACGTCGACGCGTGCCAGATGGCCGGCGACGGGAATGGGTCGGATGATGGTGGACGCGCGCGAGATGTAGTTGAGGGTCAGCGAGACGTCCTGCAGATCCTCGACCTTGCCGTTGGGAATCCAGATATACCGTTGATACTGGCGGTCGTGGTGCGGCAGGGTGCGTACGTCGGCGAGGGCCATGGCGATCGCGGCGTTCTCGTCCGCGCACGCCAGCGCTGGCGAGAGCATCAGAACAATGGAGGCTATCCAGCGCAATGGCAATCCTTGTCAGGGGCGTTCTGTTCCGCGGGTTTTTTCAGTTGATCGATCTGCTCCTGCAGGCTCCTGATCTGGGCCTCGTGCACCTTCTGGCCGAGATACAGCAGGAGCATGCACGCGAAGCCCATCATCGTCACGATCACAAATGCATGCGCCATGGATCAACCCTTGCGGAATTCGAAAGGTTCTTTCGGATCGACCTTTTCCACCTTTGGCTCAGGAAGCATTTTCGGTTCAGCCCGCAGTTCGGGCGAGCGCGTCTTTTCGAGGGAACGCTTCACCGCGTCGTCGATCATCTGCTGCAGGTCCGGCGCGGCCTTCGCCTTCTGCAATTCGAGGGACTTGGCGTTGACCGGCGGATCGGCCGGCAACTGTGTCATGGCGTGGTCGATCGTGGCGCCCATCTTGCCCGCGAAACCGATCACCATGATGATGACCGGCCACCACTTTTTCATCGCGGGCAGCCACTTCCCGGGCATGTTGTGGATCAGGAAATCGATCTGTTCCTGCGTCATCTCCACGCGCGGAACGTCCGGATTGGTGGCGGGCATGCCGGCCGGAAGGCTGACGGTGTGCTCGACCTGGTGCACGCGCACCAGCGCCTTGCTCTGCTTCGGCTCTTCGGGCTTCACTTGCAAATCCTGGGACATCGACGTTTCCCTCGAGGTGGACCGGTTGTCGGCCTCACGCCTTCATTGACAGTGACAAGGTAGCGCCTCAACGGCATTCATCTGCATCTGCATCTGCTGCGGCAAGAGACTGCACAGCATGCCGACGATCGGCGGAAGAGATCCCGAATTGGCGCAGGCGGCTTTGACGAGCATCAGGATCCACGGCGGCAGCGTGATCTTCAGCGATTCGCCGCTGGCCGCGAGGTGATTGACGTTGTCCGGCAGGAGGCCGCAAACGAACTGACCGACCGCGTTCCACGGCGCCGGCAGAGACGGAGCGAACTGGCAGGCCAGCTTGAGGGCCACGAGCATCCACGGCGGAATCGTGATGGTCGCGCCGTCAGCGTGCGCGCCGCCGATGGTCCCGGTCAGCGTGTAGGCCGGCACGTAGCCGATGGCCATATTGCCGATCATGACCGGCTGTCGCGGCACCGGGATCGTGAACGATTGGGTCGGCGAAGGGGATGGGCCAGGCGGCGGGCTCGGCGGCGCGGGAGGAGTCGGCACGCCGCTCGGCACGGCGTTGATGACCCAGAAGTCGCTCGCGTACTTCGGATTGCTCGCATAGGCGTAGCTGATCCAGAAACAGCCGTTGATGCCGTCGATCGGGACTCCCCACTGGTCCCAGTGGTTGGTCATCTTGAACATGCCCTTGGCATCGTCGTAGCCGAAGCAGAGCACGTCGTGACCGCCGATCGGCGTCTCTCCTGGTCGCGGATCCGGCAAGAGGCCGCTCGAACCAACCTCGAATGACTCAATGGCCTCGAAGCAATCGAAGCCGAAGATGAACGGATGGCCCGAGGCGAGACACGCCTTCATCTGCTGCAGGTCGGTGGCGACGGCAGCGTAGCTGGTGATCTTGTTCGACGCAGCAGCGTCAAAAGCGGCTTGCGGCGGCTTCTGCTTGAACTTGTTGATGTCGTACGGCCAGAGCGTTTCATCGCAGAAACCGAACTTGTTCAAGGCCTTCAGCATGGTCCGGTTATCGACGCCGGAATCCTGGTTGACGTACTGCGAGCCCATCAAGGAGCGCGTGTTGTAGTAGGTGAACAGGCGCGAGGTGTTGCGGACGGGCAGGCCCTGCGCCTTGAAGTCGAACTTGAGATGCTCGTCCGCCGTGTTCGGACCGCAACTGCCGAGGTCCCCCTGCATGTCCGGCTGGCTCATGTTCGGAGCAAGGGAGACAGCGCTGGGCAGCGTGGCCAGACGGCGCGGCGAGAAGAGCATCTTGAAGTCGCGCGGATCGTGCGGTTGACGCTTCCAGCCATAGATGAACTTGGGCATGAAGATGTCCCTGAAAACCAGGTGCTACTTGTTTCGGCTCAACAGCGAACGATGGGATTGCCACCGCCACCGAGATGGTCGTGAATGTCATTGAGCGCGGCCTGATGGGCGGCATTGCCGGCGCTCGGATCAATCTCGTGCTTGAACACCAGGGCGAGGTGTTTGCGAACACATTCCAGTTGCTGCGCGTTCAAACTGACGCTTTGGCTCGCGTGGTTCAGTTCAAAGAACCCTTGAAGCCAGTAGCAGAAATCGCGGCTCGTCATTCCTTCGCTTTCCCTGGGCGTCTGTTCTGTTCTTGAAACTGCTTGATCTTCTCGATCGCTTCCGAGTGCGTGTGGATGATCTCGTGCGTCTTGCCGTGGTCCCGAAACCGCTTCACCCAGATCGCCTCGCCCTTCGCCGGGCGAGATTTGATCCGATATCCGTAACGCCGAATGAGTGCATCTTCGAGAGCATTTGTATGTTCCACGGGGCGACTCCCCTACTAATCGTCGTCTTCCTCGAGCGGCGCCGGGATCGGCCCAATCTTCTTCAGTGTCTCGGGGATGGCTTTCATGACCCCGCCGAGCGTGCTCCAGTGGCCGGTAAGCGTTCCGTCCTTGCCGATCGCGTAAACGCTCACTCCCGGGGTGCCGGCGCTTGTCCAGCCAAAGGAAAGAATGTCGCCTCTCTTCAGGCCGACTGCCTTGTTGGCTTCGATCGCCAGACCGTCCTTGCTGTTCTTCTGCCCAATCTGCGTCTGCATCACGTAGCAATCGCCGTGCTTGCGAATCGTCGCGGAGCCGCTGTACCCCTTGCTGGAGAGCGAATAGATTCCCTCGAGCGGATCGTTGACGGTCAGGGGTGAGGCCGGCAGGGTGTTCAGGAGAACCACGCCGGCGATCAGTGTTGCGACGAGCCCCAGGGCGTGAAGTTTCATGATCAATCCCTCTCAGCCAGTCTTGCGTTTCCGATAGTTCTCGCAGTCCCTTGAGTCGGGGCAATCGGCTTTGCATAGCGTCGGGAGAGCTACACGGATTTCCTCGACGGACTTTGCCTGCGCCTTGCCTGTTTCGATGGTCGCGTCGATGAAGCGATCGTGGGACGCCATCAGGCGTAGACCGAATCTCCAGAACGCCAAGCCGCCAAACACCAGCACGGTCACGAGCACGGCAACGCCCAGTCCGTATTTGAGGTCGGTCTCACGAAACATTTGCGCGGCCTGCTCAACCTGGGCGATTAACATCGGTGTGCCCCTTTCGGCGTTATTGCGTTAGCGGTTCCATCATCGACCAGGCCCGCGAGTTCTTGCGGCACATCTTCGGCAGCGCTTCTTGCCAGCGGCGAGCTTGCGACTCGCTATCGAACACCTTGACCACGCTGTCGCCGATCCGCGTCCCGTCGAAGACGAGCCCATCGGGATCCTTCGTTTCCACTGCCCACACTTCCATCGCCATGTGCTTCCTCACTCATGCGGCAATAGCAGTTGATCGTTCACCGTCTCCGGATGCCGCGGACGCTCACTCAGCACCTCGTCCATCACCCTCCTCTTGGCTTCCCCTTCATGCGGAAACCACGCTGAATGCTCCAACGCGCGCGCAAGGAAATAGATTGCGCATGCGAAGCAAGCGCTCGACGCGCAGACTGGCAATGGATCAAAGGGAGGTTTCGTGTAGGACGCGACATGAACGCCGGCGCCGACCATGGCCATGAGCAGCAAGAGAACGCCGACCATGAGGCGCAAGATTATCAGGTAGTGGCGTGGTTCCAGCATCGCGTAGGCAATCCAGTGGGCGTCTGAGGATGGCCTACCCTAACAAAGGCGGGGATAGGGGTGCAAAAACGGCGATGTGCGCCAGTTTTTTTCTTTCCTACCGCGAAGACCAAGGGTATGATGTGACAGGTGAAAGGCTTCACACATTTCAGCGAGGTCAACCCATGAAACGTGCATTAGCTTTAGTCGTCATCCTTGCATCGGCAACTTTCGCGCACGCTCAAACCGTGGTTCTGTTCACGACCACCGGCATGGGTACGTGGACAGTGCCCGCAGGCGTTACCTCTGTCAAGGTGGAATGCGTTGGCGGTGGCGGCACTGGAGGTGGCATAAATGTAGTTCGCAGTGGCGGGTGCGGCGGATGCGGCGGGTCATACGCCAAATCTACCATCTCTGTAAAACCTGGAGACACGCTTTACTATTGGGTCGGCAGAGGCGGTGGCAACCCGAATGCCAGAGGAGGATACCAAGACGGCGAACCTTCTTGGGTGTCCGCAGTTAAAGGTAGGTGGCCTGCCAATCCCAAAGAAGGTGCTTATGCTGCCGGAGGTTTGCCTGGAGGGATCGGAAATTATTTGAAGAGAGACAGCATAGGAACCGTTACGCTTCGCGGCGGAGTTGGCGGAGTTGGAGCATCGGGAACGGTGGACGGCTCGTATGGCGGTGGTGGCGGAGGCGGTGGCTTTAATCCTGCTGCTGCTATTCAAGCCGCAAGCGATGGTCAAAATGGGGCCGTAGGTGGTGTTGGCGGTGCTGGCGGTCCATTTGGAGGTAATGGTGCTTCTGCATTGCCTGTGCCCGGAGCGACTACGATTGGCGGAAATGGGACTTTTGGAGGCGGCGGAGGCGGACCTGCTGTCAGGGCTGCTCCAGATGGAAGAATCTATGGCGGTGCTGGCGGAAATGGATGGATACGCATTACTTATTAGCCACGATCATTCTGGGATTAGTCACTTTCCCTGGGCTGCGGTTAATGCCTCACCCTCACAATCACGTCCCGATGCCACACGGGGCCAGCCTCGAACAAGCTGCACGTCTCTTTGATAAACCAGCCATCACCGCCGTACTGCGGCCTCCAGAGCCCATACCTGCCCCAGCGTGCCGGATGGACGATCATCGGCGTGCCGAGGTTGCCGACGCGCACCTCTTCGCGTTCCGGCCACGGCGGCTTGCCGCGGCTGATCATGCGAAACAGATGCGGCACGCTCGGAGCTTGGGCCACGGCGGCGCGCATCGTCGCCAGCGCGCCTGGCGCGTAGGTATCGTCGTCGTCCAGATGGTGCAGGTGCGTCGTATGGTCCCAGACGGCATGATGCATGGTCTTGTTACGCGGCGTGTGTCCCCAATCGCCGTGCGGCCCTTCCGGCAGCTCGATCACGCGGCCGGGAAGCTGCGCCTCACGAAACATCTGCTTCGCCTCTGGGCTGACCCCATCGACGACACACAAGACCTGATCGCCGGGGCGAAGATCCTGAGAGCGCACCGAGGCCAGCGTGCGGGCCAGCGTCGGGCGGCCGATGGTGCAGAGCAGGATGGTAAAGGTTGGTCGCATCAGTTGTTCCGTTCGTCATCAGGTCCGAGCCATTCGCGATAGCCTTGGGCGTCCGGCGTGTCCGTGGCCTGGCAAAGGTCTTGCAACTCCTCGGGCATGTCGCGCCATGAGTAATGGTCATACGCCCAAGCCGCCACGCGCTGGGCGGCGTTCACCAGTGATATAAAATCGTTGACGTTCATACTCTCTCCTTTCGCAGCAGTGTCAGCCCGTCCGTCGTTTCTGTCACGCCGTCGGTCGTGGCGATCAGCTCCGACGACTCCACGACGAAACCCAGCCGCATTGCTTCATGGAGCAACAGCGAGCGCGGCAGGAAGTTTCGCCAGCGCGGACGCTGACGGAGCGGCGCGCCCGGCTCCTCAAGGATCGAATGATGCAGCAGCGCCCGCCCGCCAGCCTTGAGCACGCAGTAGATTTCGCTCAGATACGCGAGCACGCACCGCCAATCGAAGTGCACCAGCGCATCGTAGCAATACACGGCGGTCAGACTGTTTATCTCGATGCTGGCAAGGTCGCGGCCCGTCTTGCTCAGATGGTAGGTGATATTGTCCATGCCGCTGAACCGCTCACGGCACCTTGTCAACGCCGCCTCTGACGTGTCTTGCAGGTGCAACCGCTCGCACCGATCGGCGATCATTGTTGCATGTCGGCCATGTCCGCATGCGATTTCCAGCACGTTGCGCAGGTCAAGCTGCTGGAACGCTGCCCAAAATGGCCCCACGCCCCAAAACGGCCCGATCCAATCGGCTTGCTCGGCGCGAGCAAAGTATCCAGCGTCGGGCGCGTCATCGGTTCGCCAGAGGTCGATGATTTGCTGGTGGGTCACTTTCTCAAATACCTCGCGAGGGTTCGCTGATTCACCTCTCGGAGTCGTTGCCGTTCCTTGCATGCGTCGCCTCGCCTCATGCCAAGAATCGTGCTGTACGATCCGCACTCCCACCGCTGCGCGTCCATGATGGCAACCCTGGATTGGATCATCTGGGAGCCGCAATACGGACATTTCCACGTCATGTTTTCCTCGCAATCCAGCACCGTTCCGACACCCGCTCGTAGGGAATGCCGCTCGCCTGCACGTCCCGCGCAACCGAATCCATGTCGATGTCATGCCCAGCCAGCGCGCCGCCGCGCTTGATCTTCGGCCACCATGCCGCAATATCGGCCGCAGCGTCGAGATGGTCGCCATCAATGAACACGAACGCCAGCGAGCCATTGGCAAACTTTCGAGCCGCCTGAACTGACGGCATTTGCATGGGCCTAACGAATTCGCTCACGTCGCACGCGGCAATGTTCGCGTCGAAGATTTCCCGAATCGACTTGCCGAAGCTCTTGTAAATCTCATGCGCGGCTGGCACCGATGGCCCGCTCTCGGCCGTCCATTGCCACGGATCGACGCAGGTGAAGCGGATTTTCTTGCCCGACTCGCGGATTTGCAGGGCCATGTACGCCGCGCTCTTGCCCATCCAGCTCCCCACCTCAACGAACGAATCGCCGTCCTTTGCCGCGTCAATGGCTGCGTCGTAGACGTCGGCATAATCAAACCAGCCGTGCACGTTCTCGTAGGCACTCGGCCACCATTCCCGACTTTGCCAGCTTCCCGCCCAATGATGCACGGTGAACGCATCGGGGAACGATTCGCGCCGTCGCTCGGGCTCGGTCCAATGGTAGGGGTAAAAAACCTCTGGCCCCAGGATCGTCTGCGCGCCTCGCGCGGCTTGTGTCAGCACCGGCGGGCCCGTCCAGCTTTTCGGAGCATTGGCGGGGATGCCGCTATTGAGCAACGCCATTGCCCGCTGCATGACCGGATGCTGCGGAGCCGAGGCGATTACCGCTGTGCAAACTTGGCTGGCATCCTCGCGCCCGGCAACGAACGACTGGCCAGCCAAAAGCGGCTCGATGTTCTTGACCGGCTCAACGTCGGTATCGATGTAGACACCGCCATAGAACAGCAGGGCGAGGAAGCGCACGACGTCGGAGCGCTGCGAATGGTTGCGGGCCTGCTCCCAGGTCTTGCACTCGCCGACGCGCAACGGCTTCAGATTTTTGTCGGTCCAGGTGTACATCTCCCAGCCGGGATGGAGGTCCAGCCATCGCTCGCCCCAGCGCCGGAAGTCGGTCGGCATGGGCTTGTCGCCGAGCCAGACGCGATGGAACACTTTCGGGATTGCTCTGCCATCCGCCGCCGCCGCGACAGTGCTACGTTCGCTGCAATTGCCGCAGCATTTCACGTCAGGCGTTTGCCGATCAAGCGTGCATGTGCCGTGCACATCACACTGATAAATCGGTATCTCTTCCTGCCCGCAGCATGTTGTTGGCGACACTTCCCCGGTCGATTCGCCGAGGTAGACGCACGGCGCGGACGTGTCGGGCTTGGCGGTAGCCTTTGCCGTTTCGCGCGTCACGCCGGCCACGAACGATGGGCACGCGCGAATTGCGGCCTCGCCTTGCGTGATCGGCTCGCACGCGCCGCCGGTTGCCTTGCAGCCGTGCCCAGGCCGCCAGCGGTAGTTGCGGCAATGGGGGACCATTGGGAGCTTGATGTCGTTCATTTGTACGACACTCCAACGCCACCCCAATCGCCAACTGTCACGCCCGCAATGCCCGCGTCAAATGTCACCCCGGAGCCAATCGTCGTGTTGCCGCTCACTAGCCAGTAATCCGTACCGCTGAGTGTAATATGCTGGTCATTAGATGCATCTCCGGTGAACGGGCTATTCCAGGTCAGCGAGCCAATGCTGGCCGAAGTGAAGCCGAACATGGCCACGACGCCGCCGGCACCGGTTGTCGATGTTGACACGCCGGTATCCGCCGTGCCGCCATTTGCCTGTGCTCTGGCGAAGGCGTCCAGAGTGGTTGCTGATGGAAGGAAGTAGGCGTTACTGAGGATACCGGCCCCTGTGCCAATGGTAGCAGTGACAGCAATGGTGACAGAGCCTGGCCCAGTCATGGGCAGATAATATTGCTGTATTAGACCGACATTGCCACTGAAAGGCCCGACGCCCTCAACTTTGCCAACAGTCATGGCACTGCCGTTTGCCGTTACCGTGTTGCTAGTTGGGACGGTCGGGTAATAGATATTCACAACCAGCAGGCCGGAGCCGGACGGCAGCGTAACGCTGTAGGAAAGCGGCGTCGGCCATGCCGCAGTTGTGCTCGAACCGCCAAGGGCACTCGGTGCCGATCCACCCCCGCCGCCGCTGACGATGTTTGCCACCTCTTGCGTATCCGTCCCGCAAGCTGTCGTGACCGTGGCATTGAGCGCTCCCAGGTCCGGCGCGACGCTGAAATTGACGGTGATGCTCGTAGACGAAACGCTGACCACGGTCCACGTTCCCGAATCGAACGACACCGACGTTGAGCCTGGAACAAAGCCGGTGCCGCTGAACGTGAAATCGCCCGTTGACTGGTTGACGTCGCTGGTGTCCGGCGTGATCGCTGGAGCTGCCACCACCGTTGCCACCTGGGCCGTATTGCTGGTGCCGTTGGAGTTGGTCACGGTCGCATCCAGGGCCCCGGCGGTCTGGCCGGTGATGGCAACGTCAAGCTGATGCGAGCTGACGTAGGTAATGGTGCCAGCAGTTCCGGCAGGCGAGAATGTGACACTGTTGCCGGTCGGCGTGAAGCCGCTTCCGTGGATCGTGATGGACGTTGCATCGTCGCAGAGATCGTCAGATGAGAAGTAGACGACGGGAGCAGATGCACAAGCACCGAGAGTGATCGCGACTGTATCGGGAAAGTCAGCGGCAAAGGAAAGCCTGTCGGTCAGCGGGAGGATTAAGCCTGAGCCGCAATCCCAATCGGCAATGTCAACTTGCCACCGGCCGTAAATTGCAAAGTATTTTCCAGCATCATCGCCCTGTTCGGCAAGAGTGCTGCCAGCGAAAGGCTCGCTTTTCACGATGACAAAGACAATGCTCCACATTTCATCAAGGATCTCAAACCACCACCTTCCCGATTCAAAGTCGGGGCCAAGGTCGATCAACGGTGATTGCCAAAAGCAGTCAGGATGCCCCGACAACGGCGCAGTTGACCGCGTCACGGTAAATGAACCATTGAAACTAGAAAGCGGATCGGTAGTCGGCGGCGACGTTCCAGCAACGCCCGTTACGGTGAGGCAGTATTCATCATCGGTAGCATCGCAATCGCCGCATGCTGCGCCGCTGCCGCTTCCTGGCTCATCACATGGCCCGGCATCGTTGCCAAGCACCGTGAGGCACCGCTGGTCGCCGTCGCAGTCGGCTGGCAAACAGACTTGCGTGAACGGCGTCGGGAACCCGAATCGGATCATGTCCGCCGCCGTGCCTGGCTCGACGTAATCCCGCTTCAACGGCATCTCATCCAGGTGCCCAGCGAGCTCCGTGTAGGCGCCGTTTCCCATCCCGCGCCATGTGACCGCCTTCAGCGTTGATCCGGGCGAGATGTTCAAGAGCCCGCTGTAGCGCTTCCACGAGCGCAGGCCTCCGCCTGTCCCGAGGCGGCGGAAGAAATCGTTGGCCCGTTCCGTCGCGCGTGAGGAGAGCGCCGCACTATTAGTCAGCGTGTTTGTGTCGTCGTAGATGGCGAGAAGGTCATCCCAGATCGGATGGTAGATCCCCGCGTTCTCCGCGGTCGCGTTCGGGCCGACCACATCAACGGTGTAAGGAGCTTCGCCCAGAAATCGCGGCGGGATTGCTGTGGGCGATTCGAGCACCTTGCGGAAGCAGACGCGCGCGCCGGCCGGGTCGAAGATGATGCGCTTGAACTCCCCATCGTGAATCGGCGTCAGCCCCGTCAACGCTGTTTCCAGCGTCGTATCGGTTGCGCCCACCTGCACGATGGAGAACTGGCTTCCCGGTTCCTGCGTCAGATCAGCATTCACCGCGCAGCCGATCCGGTCGAGCATCGCCGTCAATGCCTTCCATGCCGACCAGCCGTGAAAGATCCAGGAAACCGGCGCGCCATCCGGGGTAAACGGCAACCCGGGAAAGTCGCCCAGCTGCGAGCCCATGAGGTCCCACAGGTCCCCGATCGCTTCCTCCCACGTCCACGCCACGCCGCTGTTCAGAGATGCAGCCAGATAGGAAGTCGGCGCCGCCGTGATAATGTTCGACGGCACGTTGTACATCACGTTCGCTGCGACGGATCGGTACGGGTTGTCCACGCGCCAGCGTGCGTCGGCCAGTTCCACCAGCACCGTTCCCAGGGGATCGTTCGAAACATAGCTGGGAATGATTGCTTGCGGCTCGCGGCACAGCACCAGGCCTTTCCAGGTGATCGAACTCGAATCAATGGCGAAGGTCAGGGATTTGTTGGAGTAGAGGTCGAGTCGATCGACATCGGCGCGCGAGCAGATTACCCATGCGCGTGCAGAGGCGTCCCCTTGCGGCACGTAGATGGAATTGGCCTTGTCGAGGGGTAGGTTGGTTTTTGGAACCAGAGAAGTGGTCGGGATACGATGGCCCGCGACATTGACGCGCTCTTGTTGCGCATCGTAGAGCGGGATGGCTATCGTTCCGTCACTCAATATGCCGGTGAACATTCGCGATGTCTCAGTACGGTCCAGAACTTCCGCTAAACGGTCACGCCGTGATCCTCGGCCAGCCAAAGGCCAAGGCCAATCCGAAGCAGATCAAGGCCTATGACAACGTCGACGACAGGCTTGAAATCTGCACCCTTCTCAAACACCTTCCCCCGGATCATCGTCTGGCTTACTTCCGCTGGGTTTGCTCCAAGGCGATCATGCCCGGCACCTACTGCCTTCATCCCGCCGTCGGTCCATCCACGGTCAAGTGGGCGGAAGAAGCTCGGCACTGCGATCGAGCGAACGAGCAATTGACCATCGACATCATCCAGTCGCTTTCGCACATGCTCATTGACTACTCCCTTGACGCGAAGGTGTGTCTCGAGGAGCTCGTCAGGCGGGTTCGCGGCAAATCGTAAAAGCTCGCGCCGACTCCAGCCGGCGCGAGCGGCCATGTGTCTTAGGGGTGCGGCCACCAGCCGCGCGCTATTACCTTCCTCATCAACCGGCACTTTGCGCCGGTAGGTGCGTTTCTTTACAACACGTCGTGCAACTGGTGCACATGGCGTCCACAAGCGAGTCCTGATCGGTCGCAATCGCTCGAAGCACACGGCCCAGATAACGAGCACGGCCAGGAGCAGAAAGACCGCGCTGCCCCAGCTAAATTGCCCGCACCGACCGTTGCCCATGCCCGAGGTGTAGAGCGTTCGAATCATGCCGCTTTCGTCGCGAGGTTTGCCCTTCGTTTCTCCGTGCCGCGCAGCAGTGCCTTGAAGCACTCCTGTTGCAGGATCACCGTCTGCATTTGCAGGTTGATCGGCTTCGCGGCCTTATCACGCTCGCGGGCCAACTTCGTTCGGATGTTCATCGATCTTCCTCGAGGGCACGAATCACATTGTCGAAACTGGCATCGTTCTGGTTCGGTCCAGAGTCGGTCTGGCTCGCATTGCTCCGCGGTTCGTCGTGGTCGACTTCGTCGAAGCACTTGGCGCAGTATTCGCCCATGAGTGCGCCGCCTGACGTTGCAGCGTTGATCCAGGCGAAGCGCCCGCATCTGGAGCAATGCCCCTGCCTCATTTCGATTCCTCTTTGGCAGGTGGACCGTACGGTTTACCGGGCTCTTCCTTCTTGCCCGAGTCCGGTCGATAGTCCGTCTTCTGGTCTTGTCCAGCTTGCAGCGCCTTCTTGGCCTTCTTGGCGTTCTGATACTTCGTCACGCGATGCGATTCACACTCCTTGCAAACGCTCGCATGTCCATCGGCCGAGTCACTGTCACCGGGAAAATCCGAGAGTGGTTGGGGTCTCCCGCGGGCCTGGCAGGTGTCCTTGCGGATGCAGACCTTCACGCGCGGATGATCGGTCAGACCGTCCACGACTCCCTCGAGCGTCTTCGACCAGCATCGCCGTCCGAGCGGAAGATCGCTGGTGCAGCTGGAGACGAATCCCTTCTCGCCGTCCGGGGAGAGCAGCACCACGCGTCCCCGCTCGAGCAGGTCCTCGAGGATGAGCGTGATATTGATGCGCGACTGCGCGACGTGGCTCAGGTCGAGGAGTTTGCGCAGGCGCCGGATCTCCACGAGCAGCGCCGTCAAGCGGTCCACGGGCAGAGCCATCACGGTCACGCCGTCGATCTGGGCAACGCCATATTGCGCGAAGCCGGCCTTCTCGAGGACCGCCAGTTGCTCGGAGGTGACCAGCGCGGTTTGCGGCTGGATGGGTGTTATTGCGTCGGCAGGTTCGCTCATTCACGCATCTTCCGTAGAAAGATGCTTCCCTACATGGACATCCGCCAGCATGGCGTTCAGGGTTCTTTGAAAATCGTCTCGGCCGTTGGATAATCGCCGCCACCTACTTTTCGCGGGGCAGGATCGTTTTCCGGGATCGGGAAGAACTGGTCGATCTGCTCGAACTCTTCAATAGGTCCAACCTTCGGCACAGCACTTGAATCAACTGGATCGACCGGATTCATGGGAATGAAACTACCGAACTGGCGGGAGGGCTGTCAAAACGCGGGATGTGATCTTGCCCAGAAATGCGGTTTTCTCCAGGAATTTTAGCGGGCGGAGGGCGGAGGGGGGTGAGTGGTGAGTGGTGAGTGGTGAGGTGCGGAACGAAATCACGGCGTCTGCCACGGCGACGTCCACGCCATGAACTGCGCCACCTCAGTCGCCGGCACTCCCGTCAGATCCGGCATCGGCAAATACAGCTCCGCATCGGTTGGCCGGTAGCCTTGCTGCAACCACTGCTGCGCGACCTTGACGCCCTTCTGTGCCGCTCGCTTGACCGACAGGAAAACTACTCCGCATCTGCAGCCGAAATGGCTCTGCGGCGCCACTTTTCGCCATACCACGGAATCCACGAGGTAGATCCCCATTCCCTGATAGCCGCCGTTGGACAGGGCCCGACAAAGATGCGTGCACCGTGAGTCGTCGATATTCGCACGCCAGGCAAAGACCGCAACCGACCGCACTGGTTCGCTTTCGGCAACTGCCTTTTGCCCCCTGGAGTAGGAGCGGAAAACAACGTTCCGAAACAGCATCTCCTGCCGCGGCTTCGACATTCCCGACCGGTCCAGCGTGGCGCCGACCTTGTCTTCTAAGGTTTCAAACGCATCGCCCTCGACCACGGCATCAATCAACCCGTCCCGCACCCGCTCGTACGCATCCAGTGCCGCCACACGCCCCGCCAGGGCGCCTTCCTCGCGTGCCACCGATTCGAGGGCCGAGAACGCTTCCCGGTTGAACAGATCGCGTCCAGCCAGGTCTCTCGCCGCTTCCTCGATGATGGGAAAACGCACGATCGGCTTGAACGCTTCCGCTCGCGGTTCCTGCAGAATCCACGCTGACGGGTTCGGCACCGACACCGGCAGGACGGACACAGCAATCCCCTGTCCGCCTTTCAACCATGATGCAATAGTCGAGTCGGTAAGAGTTTGCGCCAACACGGGCTCGTAGCGCCGCAGGATCGCGGGGAAGGCGTTCATGAACTTCGCGAGGAATTCCCGCGGAGAGGCTGTTTCGCGTTGCAGACGCTGGGCAAGATCCACGGTCGCACGCCGGACTTCGGTCGAGACGGCTAAACCGCCGGCCTCGGCTCGCTGGAGGACGTGCTTGACGAGATCATCGGCGGCTTGCTGGTGCTCGGTGCGTTGCTCCGGCATGGGCTCCTCACCTCATGTCGGCGAAATAATCACTGAGGGGAAACTGCTTGCGCAGGGAACGTACGGCTTCCTCGTAGACTTCAGCGGAGACGTCGGGGTAGCCGGCAGAGAGCTTGGTCCCTTCCTCGTCCCCCTTCGCCACGACTTGCGTGATGGGATGATGTTCGGCCAGCTTTTCCATGACCGCGGCACCGTCCGGGCCCGTCGGTACGAAGAACCGCGGCTTGCCGGCGATGTTTTCCTTGACGACACCCTGGGCGATGACGTTGCGGTCGTAGATCGATGGTCCGATGAGCTCCAGGCGCCATTCCCCGCCGGCACCCGCTTTTGACGGACGCACCTTCCAGTCGTTCTGGAACTTGATGTGCTTGATGTCGCCGGCCTCCAGCCTGGCGTGAATCTCGCGCGGATCATGCGTCTTCGATTCGCGGTGCACGCCAAAGCCTCGCAGCAATTCGTCGACCTTCTCGGGGTAGACGTGCCGGCCGACGATCGTGCGACCGTTGTCCATCTTGAGCCGGTGAATCTGCTGCTCGGTCTTGTCCTGCAACTGCGTCCAGACCGGCAGGAGCGCGCCCGTCACGAAGCTCTCGTCCGATTCCTTCATCTCCGGCGTCTTTGCGAATTCCGCATCCCATGCCTGTTTCGCTTCCGCCGGCGTCAGTTCCTTGTAGTTCGATTCCGGATGGTCCAGCTGCTCCTGGTCGACGCTGGAGTGCCCCTGGATGCCCTTGAGCCAGTAGGTCGGGTAGACGCGGCCGGTGTCGACGTCGGTCTTCTGCATGCCCTCGTAGACCGCCCAGACCTTGCCGTTGTGGGCCTGGTTCTTCACGAACTTGAGCGGCTTCTCGGCGCCTTCCTGGGTGACCTTTTGCCATGGCACCTTGTCGATCTTCTTGCGCGACTTCACGCTGATCAGTTGCGCCTGCGCACCCGATCCCGCGTGCGTGTAGATCGGCTCGGTGGCAACGTGCTCGATCTGGTCCGCCTTCCAGTTCTCGACGCCCTTGTCCAGCGTGCCTTCCTTGGTGGCCTGCTCGACGACCGCCTGGTGCGCCTCGGAGAACGCATCAAAGACCCTGTTCTGTTCCTTGAGCGGAAGAATCAGCAAACGGTTGAGGAACTGCGTGATCTTCGGCGGATCCATCGGCTGACCTTCGTTGTCGTACGGCTCATAGCCGAGCTTCGTGAGGGTCTGCTCGAACGGGATATCCGCATACTGTCCGTCGGCCATCGCACGCCAGAATGTCGACAGACCGCGCACGGCCTCGGGCGTCTCCAGGTTGTCCGTGGCGCCATATGCTCCGCCGCCGCCGGCCGCCTGACGCTGGCCGCGGGTCAGACCGCCCATCGATTCCAGCCGGCGCGCTGCACTGGAGACGAATCGCTTCTGTGCCGGCACCTCGGGGATGCCGATCGGCCGGATGATCGGCGCGCTCGTCTGGTTGGCGCGGTTGCAGCGTCCGAGCGACTGCACGAGCGGCGTGGCCGACCAGCCGGGCTGCAGCACGTAGTGAACGCGTCGGCCCTGGTTCTTGGCCCGCGCGTCCGCGTGATAGCTCTTGCCGGTGTTGCCGGCGCCGGAGAAGGCGAGAATCTTCTTGCGACCGTCCTGGAACGCCTGGGTGTCGGCCTGTCCCTGTTCCTTGGACCGCTTCTCGACCTGTTTCTCCCCCTTCTCGTCCCAGATGAAGCGCTCGTTGCGTCCGGTGACCTCCGCGAAGTCGCTGCCATACTTGCGCACCATCTGATCCAGCGGTGATTCCGGGATCTTCATGGCCTCGGTCTGCTCGAGGAGTCGCATCTTTTCCTCGATCGCGTGCTGGTCCTCGACCAGTTCGCCGCCGACGATGTCCTGCCCGAGCACGCCCGGCAGGTCGAGCACATCGCGCGGAATCGGCGTACCGGCCGGATAGAAATGGTTGCCGGCCTGCACGCCCTTCGGTCCCGCCGTCGCCGCGGTGCGCACCGGACGGTAGGCCACGCGCTCGGGATTGTTGATCGGATCGGGGGTGTACTCCTCCATGCGATGCGTCGGGAATCCCTTCTCAAGGAAGTGCTTCAAGATCTCCTTCGGCCCGACGTCGATCTCGTCCAGTTCGGTATCCGCGTCGCGGTTTGCCATCGCGCGGTCCTGGCTCGCCTTCATGGTGTTCACGAGTTGCACGACCGGCGCGCGACCGGCGGCCAGGTCCTCGTCGATCGACTTCACCAGCGCCGGCATGGCCATGCAGGTGAGAACTTGATTGAAGAATCGCTGCTGCGCGCCCCAGAACATGCTCTTGCCCGCCGGACCGCCGCCGAGATGCTCGGTGATCTCGTCGATCTTGCGCATGACGTGCTGCCAGCCCTCCGCGGCGCCGTCGTACATCTGCCGCTGTTCCTCCGAGAGGGGAGCATGCAGCGGTTCCGCCTCGACACGACCAATGAACCGGCCGTCCTTGTCCATGCGGTTGGTCTTGTCGTCCATCGCGACCATGCGGGCGTTGTACATGCCCATGGCCTTCATCGACTGCGCGACCGCCTCGAGGGTTGCCGTGCCGCCCTCGCCGAGCTCGTTGACGAAATCCTGCTTCTCGGGGAACGCGGTGCCAGGTCCCCAGAGGCCAAGCCGTTCGCAGTAGAGCAGGTTGGACGGCTCCGTCGCCGCGGTGGCACTCCAGTAGCCTACGCGTGCCTTGGGGACGGCCTGCTGTAGCGCGATACCGGCGAGCGCCATCTTGGCAGGCTGGCCGACGCGCTGTCCGCCGCCGCCAGTGCTATTCGCCATCATGTGACTCTCGTCGAAGGCTATGCAGCCGTCGAAATCCTTGCCGAGCCAGTCGACCAGGACGTCGAGGTTCTTTCGTCCCGGGCCCTCTGCCGTGTCCTTCTCTCCCGAGGCCAGCGTGGGATAGGGAATGAAGCAGATGCCGTCCTTGGGTGGCTTCTCGCCCTTCAGGTCCTTGAAGTTGAACAGGAGCGCCGGGTTGAGACCGACGTCGGCCATGTCGCGGCGCGCGTCGTCCATCAGGCTGAAGTTCTTGGATAGCCAGACGTGCTTAGTGCGCCCCTGGTTGACGTTGTCCAGGAGCACGCCGGCGACTGATCTTCCCTTGCCCGAGCCCGTTCCATCACCTTGCAGGCAGCCGCGCCGGTAGGGAACCCCGCCTTCCTCGGCCGGCAGCCATTGCTGGTGCGCCTGTCCCATCAGGCAAACCGTCTCGAGACCGGCCTCGCTGAGACCGAGACTGGTGTCGACCTTGCTGCCGTCCGGCAAGTTTGCGGTGAACTTCGTGCCCTCGACCGCATCGGGGGAGAGGACGGGGCGATAGGTGATCTTCGGCAGATGAACTGCGGCCATGGCCGCGGATTCGACCAGCGGGGTGACGTGCGGGTGCATGCCCTTGATGGACATGGCGGGCACGAAGTCTTCATAGACGGAAGCGCCCAGGTCGGCATTGTCGCCGGTGGCTTTCTTGGCTTCCGGAGGCTTCTCGAGGGTGACGGGCTTGGCCGGTCTCAGATCGCCCAGTTGGTCGAAAACCAGCTGGGGTACATTGAGCGCAACTCGCTTAGCAGATTTTCCGCGACCGCCCTTGCCGCCGCTTCCGCTCCGCCCGCCTTTCTTAGATTTTGCTCCAGCAGGTCGAGGTGCTCCTTCAGCACCGGCCACTCCTGGCCCGTCGGTGCTCGCCTCGTCTCGTGGTCCAGGCTGCTCGGGTCGTCCACCAACAAGCTCATTATCACCGCTGGCGAACGCGGCATCACCTTCTGTTCGAGCAACGGGATCAACTGTTCCTGGGTCGCGGTCAATGCCAGCGCCAACGCCGGCAGCATCGTCGGCAAGATCCCCCCCGGGAGACCCACCAACTCCAGCAGTTTCCGGTGTGCCTGCGGCCCCAGCTTCGCCAGGTAGCTCGCCGCCAGCTGATTCACCGGGTGCGCGTCGATTAACCTCGGGTCGATCATTGCGAATCTCCTCCAGCATCCTCATCAGGTCCGGGATGCTCTCCACGTCGCCGGTCGGGATGATGCCGCCCTTCGGGTTGTTCGTCTTGTCGATGATCAGGACACGCGTCCCGAAATGCGTCCCATACTTTTTGTATTCGTCGCCGGTCACGCCGACATTTGCGCGAAGGTCAAAGCCATTGGCCGCGAGCTTGCGGAACCATTCCGCATAGGTCGGCGATTCCGGACACATGCCCGCGCGCTTGTCGCCGCGCCGGCCGAATCCGCCGCCGACGATCGCCACCAGCCGGCCGCCATCCTCGAGGGCCTGCAGCGCCTGCCAGACATGGTTGGCGCCGGTCATCAGCACCTTCTTGTCGCCCATGCGTCCCGCCGTCTGCGAGAACGGGGGATTCATCACGATCGCGGTCGGGTTGATGTCACGGTTCGGCCAGATCGCGCCGAGTTGCTCACCGTCTTCCAGGGACACGTTCTCGCCGCCGAACATATCCTTCAGGAATTCCGCCCGGTCCGGATCGATCTCGTTGGTGACGACCTGCGCGCCGGAGTTCTTGGCCTGAACCGCGAGACAGCCCGTGCCGGCCGACGGTTCGCCGACCAGGTCATCCTTGTTCAGGTTGGCCAGCCATGCCACGGCGTAGGCGTAGTGCGGTGGGGTCGAGAACTGCTGGTGCGTCACCTTCTTGCCGGAGCGATTGGTCTGCGTGGGAAGTGCATCGACGTCTTCCTTGAGCGTTTCCGCCTGCTCGATGGCCTGGTCGAGGGGCAGCGTCGGATCGGTGTTGCCCAGGAGCGCCTTGTTGAAACCGGCCTCCATGGAATCGTAGACGCCGCTCGGGTCGTGCTTGCCCTGGCCGCGCGTGCCGCCGTGGGCCTCATCGGCGAGCTTCAGGAGGGATTCTGGGGTGATGTACGCGCCGGCTTTGAACTTGTCGGCGATGGCGTCGGCCAAGGCGACGCGCGCGGATGTAACCGCAGGAGGCGAGTCCTCTGTGACCGGCTGGCTTTCGGCGGGTTGATTGTCGTCGTCGCGGGTTATTCCGTCAGGCTTCGCGGTCCCGGCGACCACCTCATCTCCCGCGGTCGCCTCTTCGCTCGCTTGTGGAGTTGTTTCGCCTGCTTGTTCTTCGGCTCGCGCATCTTCCACCTCTTGCGGGCCCTTCACATGCACGCCATTCACGAAGTAGTACGTCTTCCCGTCTTCACCGACCGTTTCGCCTGTGAAGCCTGGTTCGACGACCGGAAGCGCGCGCGTTTCTTTCGGCGGCGCCGCCACCGTCTTTTCGTCCAGATCCTTGAGCATTTGCCGGAACTTGGCTTGCTGCGGGTAGTTGCCGCTACGAATGGCCTGCTTCAGGCCGCGTTCCAGGGTTGCGCGATGGGACGCATCTGCAGCTGGTGCAGCAGTTTGTTCCGTCGCCGGCGGCTCGGTATGCGGCCCGCCGGCACCGTTCTGGCCCGAGCTCGCCGGCGCTGGCTTGGATGCTCCGATGTCGTTGATCGACTTGTAGGTCGTGCCCGGGAACTCGCTTGCTGCCTTGAGCAGTTCGCGCATGGGCAGGTCGACGACATGGGCATTGATCTTGTTCGCGGGATCTTCCGACAGCAACCGTCCCCAGCGATGGTGTCCGTCGAGGATGTAGCCGTCATTCGAGGCGATGACGGATTTCTTGAGCGACGCGGCGGGTATCTGCGCCATCTGTGCCTTGGACAGTTCCCCCTGGATCGGCTTGAGATTGCCGACCTCCACTTCCTTGCTCTCGACGTCGATGCCCTTGTCCTTCAATCCCTGGAGGAACTTCGGCGCTTCCTTGCTGGAGATCTGCGGCATCTCGTGGCGTGGGATGTTCAGGCTGTTCTTCGGCTTCACCACGTCGCCCGGGACGTCATCCCAGAACTTGCTTGCCGGCGCGCTCGGTGCGGCTTTCGCCTGTGCCTTCTCCATCTCTTTTTCGGAGGTGAGATTGCCGTTGCGGTTGCCGGTCTTGGTGATCTTGCTGCCGATTGTGGCCTTGTAGAGACGGCCATCGGTGCCGCGGTAGTATTCGTGCTTGCCGACGAAAGCGACGTGGCCAGCGCTCTTCGGCGCGTCCTCGGCGCTGGTCGGCGCTGGCTGGCGCGGCTTGGCGCTGGGCTGCGCGACCTTGCCGACGAGTTCCTCGGCGGATTTTGCTTTGGCGACGGGAGTCTTGCGGCCCTCGCGGAAGAGGCCGAATTGCTCGCCGACAGGCTTGATCGACCAGCCTTCGGGGAGTTGCGGTGTCGGCGTTTCGCGCGGCTTGCGGTCGCGCGGATCCGAATAGTCCTTGAGAACTTCGGGCGGAACATCCTTGCCAGCCCTGATGGCCTCCTGGACGATGCGCCGGTGTTCGCGGTCGGTCTGCTTTCTGATTTCATCCAGCGTTGCGAATCCATTTTCGCCAGCCTCGATACTGCGCTGCACCTTCGCGGGAAGTTTCGCGAACTTGCGATGAAACCATTCTTCCTGCGAATAGTTCTCCCACGGCTTTTCGCTCAAGCCATCTGGCTCAGCTTCACGTCGTTCTCCTCCACCGGCGGGTGCGGGTAGCTTTCCTCCTCCGCCTCCAGGTGCGCCTTCGCTTCCTTGCAGATCCGATGGATTTCGATGGGGGTGAAGGCCTTCTTGCGCGACGGCAGCGCGGACGGCCTTGATGGTTTCGTTTCTTGCTGCATCTTTTGCCTTCTTTCCCTTGGCTTGGGCGTAGAGTTTTGCCCCTTCGTTCAGCGCATCACTGATCGGGCCGCGCGAGTTCACCAGCTTGTCGAAGATCGCCAGCGTTTGCGCGTTCGCCTCGGCGGTTTTCTTGTTCCCTTCCACGTCCAGGACGTTGCCCGCGGCGCCGACCACTCCCGCGCGACGTTCGCTCGCCACGGCCTTGAAATCGTTCACAGCCTTCGCCAGGTCGGTCCGCACTGCGGTTTTGAGCTCATTCCGTTCGCCGAACAGCGAGTCTTCCGATTCGATATCCCCGAACAGCGTGCTCTCGGTGGTGGTGTGCGTCGGTGTCGCGGCCATTTCCCTGGCCATGTCCTCGATCACCTTCGGCGCGTATTCCTTGCCCGATTCCTCTTTCTTCGCGAGGAAGTTGGCAAGCTGGTCCTGCATGTTCGGATTGGGCAGGTGCCGCGCGATCGCGACAGCAGTCTCTTCACTCATCTGGCCGCGCTGGACCTGGGTGAAGAGCCGATCGTTCAGCGTGGCCAGGACGGCGCCATCGGCCGCAACCTTGGACTTGAGGCTGACGTTTTCGCGCTTGAGATCGTCCAGCGTCATGCCGGAGTCGCGCAGGAATTTCGCGGCATCCATCGCCGTGCCCTTGCCGCCGGCCATGTTGATGATCGCGCCGGCTGCACGGGCTTCTTTCGCGGTCTTGGCGTTGATGTAGCGGACGGCCATCGTGTCGACGTCGCCGGAGCGCTCGGCGAGCTCGTAGCGGTGGTGGCCGTTGATGACGTAGGTCTTGCGGTCCTTTGGATCTTGCCAGACCGCGATCACGCCGGCGAAGCGGGGATCGTACTTGACGTGGGCGAACTGGTCCGTGACACCGGACTTGTTGACGTTTTGTTTGTACTGGAATCGCTCGGGATCGGTATGCAGATGCTCCAGGGGCACGTTATACACGTGGCCAGGAATCGGCGTGCCGCCCATCCACGGGTGGCCTCCATATCCCGGCTCATACGAGGGCTCCGCTTCCAGTGCGGTGTCGTCGGCGTCGCTTTCCAGGTCGGTATCTGGCTTGTCATCATCTTCATCGAAGTCTGCGGGGTGCGATGCGACGGGAGCGGCGACGGGAGCTTCGGCGTACGGATTCGGGATCGGATGCCCGTCGCGGAAGTAGTACGTCTTCCCGTCCTTGCCGATGGTGTAGCCGGTTTTGCCCGGTTCGTGCGTGGCCGTGGAGAGTGAGACGTTCTGATGGAACATTTTCATCAGGTCGGCGTAGCGCGGGTGCTTCGGAGTCACCACGCGGATTTCTTCCGCGCCGGAGAGTGCCAGGCTGCCGTCAGATTGCAATTGCGCTTTCATGAGCTCTCAGGAAATAGCGGAAGCGATTGGGGCCAGTGTCGCGAACGGGAAGAACTTGACGCGCCCGTGAAAGGTCTCGACCCGTAGCTTTCCATCCGGACCAGTCCACTTGCCGTCGCGTTTCACGATGCAGCGGTATTCGCCGGCCTCCTCGTCCACGAACACGCACATGCGATCATCGCCGCTGACCGGCTTCATCGTGTCCAGATCAACGACGCTTCCATGCGGCAGGTTTTTTTCGCCGGATTGCCAGTCAATTCGCATTGCTTTTCCACGGCCGGGCGACTTTTCAGTGAATGGCCCACAATAGCAAAAACACGATCAACGCCACTAATCCGAGCAACTGCCCAAAGAACAATCCCAGCACCCTGGTCATGAATCGTCGCTCTTCGGAGGGGTCGGCGAAGTTGTAGGGCACAGCGATATCCCCACATCTGGAACCACTTTGCGCCATCCCAAGGACATCAGAACTGCCAGAACTTCACAGCACGTCGGATTGGGCCGGTGATAGTCCCGTTTGTACCGGTCCATCGCTTTCAGGAATTCGAACTCCTCGTCGGTGTAATCGCTGTCTCCGTCAGAGGATCGGAGCTTCGAGCGGGCGCGGCGGGCAGCGTGTTTCAGGGCGGGATTTTCGATCATGGGGCGGGCTCCGGATCGGGGCTTGAGGGGAGCCAGCGTAGCAGAAACGGGGATCGGCGGAGGAAAGCCAGCCCGCGGGAAGGGGACGAAGATTTTTCGGATTTATTCTTGAAAAGAGGTTGACAGGTAACGTATTCGGGACTAAGATATATTGTGTGGTTGGTGGTTTTGGTTCTCTTCCTTTTGGGGTGTGCCATGGAGCGGAAAATTGGTCCTGCCTGGTGCTTGCAGTGCGGCAAAGCGGTCGCCGAGCACTCCGTCTGGACGCAAGAGGACGTCGACACGAGCCGCATGGCGACCTACGAGAAGCCGCTTCGGCTCCGGTGCGGCACTCAGGTTCTCGGCCCTGTTCATCCCTGCGTCATCGGCCAGTTCAAGGGGCACGATCCGATGCCCGGTAAGGCGGCTTGATTCGCCCTTTCTTTGGAGGTTTCCCATGGTGGATGTGGTTGCCGAGATCAAGGAATGGTGGGATGACATCTGCGGCATGCCGAACGATCGGCGTCGAACTCAGATGCTGGTTTACGCGTGGAACTGGGCCACCGATCCGAAGGCGCTCCGCAGCGACCGCGAGCATGGGTTGTGCCGGCGATTTGCGAAGCTCCTGATGAAACTGCTGGCCGGGCGTCCTGGCTGGCACGAAAGCGAGTCCGGTCGTCTCTGGGCCTGATGAGGTATTTCCGATGGTGAAGATTCATCCATTCGAGGTCGCCGGGCTTGGATTGGCGCCGTTCCGCTTCTCGGGCATGTCCGAGAAGGTCTACGTGGCTTGCCCTGGCGCTCCGGTTCAAGCGGCCGGATCGTGCGACTACTGCGGGACTGGTATCCGCTACTGCTGCCATGTCGTTTCGAGCGACGGCAAGGCCTTCATCGTCGGGTGCGATTGCGTTCGGAAGTTGAACCGCGAGGACAACGCGATGGTGTCCGAGATGGAACGGGCTCTGGCGAAGCTGGAGCGGGAAAAGCGGGATGCCGAGCGGCGAGCGGAATGGGAGCGGCGGCGGCTGGAGCAAGAAGCGGAATGGCAGGCCCAGCGGGAGCGGAACGGCGGCCTGACGGATTTCGAGGTTGCCGACCGGGAACGGCTCGCCCGGGAAAAAGCCGTGGCCAACCAGTTCATCGCCAAGAACGGCTGGCTGATCGACGTCCTGAATCGCGTTCGATACTCAAGCGATTTCATTGACGGCATGCTCCAGGAGCTGCATCGGCGCGAGGCGTCTTCCCTCTCTGGTCGCTGCCGGGGGATTCTGCGAGACATCTACGCGAAAACGGCGTCCGGCAAGTCGCGGAATAGCAAGGCTTTCAAGGCCGCGGAAGAGGAATTTGAGCGGCTGATTGATTCGTGATCGCCCATTTCTTTTCGGAGGTTCCCATGTTCATGCGTCCCGTTGAACTCGACCGGAAAACCGTCAACGTCGTCGTCGGCCAGCGCGTTCACTCGATCCTGTACGGCGGACGTGACGGCATCGTCTACGCGATCCACGGCGAGCAGGCGCCGCAGTCGATCGGGACGCTCGGCGGATTCATCAGCTACGGCGGGAGCGCCTATTTCGACATCGTTTTCGAGCATGGCGGAATCTCGCAGAAGCTGCCCGAATCGATCATGCGTGGCGTCCAGTGGCGGATCTACGACGAGATCGCCACCGCGGAAGAGATCGCGGAAGCGCTGGTATTCGCCGAGGAGGAACGCATCCGGAAGGAAGCGGAAGCCAAGGCCGCGAGCGAGCGACGGGCCCGGGAGCGGGAGCAGCACAAGGCGAACTACCCGCACCTGCTGAAGCGAGCCGACAAACCGGACTGGTCGAATGGCCGGCTGGCCGCGGCGAACATCCGGACTGAACTGAAGAAGCTCTTCCCTGGGGCCAAGTTCAAGGTGACGAGTTCTCACAACTCGGTGGACGTCCACTGGACTGATGGCCCGGCTCACGACCTGGTGAAGAAACTGGTCGACAAGTATCAATCCGGCTCCTTCGACGGCATGGAGGACATCTACCGGGATAACCCGGAAGCCACCTTCTCGGACGTGTTCGGCGGACCGCAATACACCTTCTGCTACCGGAACGCGACCATCGAAGGCGTCCGGAAGGCCTGGGTTGCCAAGGAAGAGGGGAACAAGCCGAGCGATGTGCCCGATGACATCCTCCAGGTTCACCCCGAGGGCCTGAATTACTGGATCATGGACGCGTTCAAGAAGGCGTCGGTCTGATTCCCTTTCCCATCGCCCACTTTCAAGGAGATTCGCATGCAGTTCGTTTACCCGCACACTGACGCCGAGGTCGCCGCCAACGCCTGGGAAGAGATCCCCCATGAGCGTGCGATGTCCCTGCTCGGATGCGTCCCGCCGGCCAAGTGGGTGCAGCATGCCTTCGCGGTCGGGGAGCCGCTTTGCCACATGGACGACGGGCGCGTCATTCACACCGTTGTCGTCGAGGTTGGCGGCAAGCACTATGCGAAGCCGTACCCGCTGGCGTCTTTCGATGACGTCCTGATGCAGTGCGAGATTCGCCGCCAGCTGGCCGATGAGGGGCACGCACGCCACTGGTATTGCGAGGGCGGAGCCGGCTTCATCCTCTACCGCGGCCGGAAGGTGGTTTGGGAGACCGTGAACTTCGCCAAGATGAAGGAATACATGGACGCCCACAACCTCAAGGACGTCGAGCGCCACCAGACGAATATCTTGTTCGTCCGCTGAGATTTTTTCCGGAAAAATTCGTTCTAGGTATTGCCTTCTAGTCCCTAATAGCGTACTATAATAGTGTGGTTGGTGGTTCTGGTCTCTTTCCCATCTCGAAAGGCGTTTTCCCATGGCTCTGATTGAACTGGCGACGAAGGCGGCGCGGAAGTTGATGCGGCGAGCGGATGGCGGCCGGCCTCGGGATGAGAAGGTGGCTTCCTTTATCTCTCCTGGTGGCGAGATCGAGGTTCACTGCTCCGAGGATGAGATGGAGGATTTCGAGCGGAAAACCGGGGTTGTGTTGGAGGCCGATATCGTTGGCGACATTGACGCCTTCCAGAAACTGGTCGAATTCTTGAAGGACTGCGGATTGAAGGTTGTGTGATCGGTTGTTGATTTTTGAAAGGGGTTTGCTGTGACTGAATCCTTCTCGCGGCGAATGTGGAAAGCTGTGGCCTTCATCGAATCGGGGCGCGAGCACTTCCGCCAGCTTGACGCGGCTTTCGAAAACCATGACGGGAATGCGATGGCTGCGGCGCTCTGGACGCTGGCTGAAAAGCGGCCGTTGCTCAAGGCGAACTTGCCGAAGTACGTGTCGCCTCCCAATCTCTTCCCCGAGACGATGGCCCTGATGGGCAAACCGATGAAAGAGATTCGGGCCGCGGCGAAAGTCATGCAGGAAGAGGGGCGAGCCGCGTTCGCGAAGATGTTTCCGGCTGCGGCTTCCGCCTGATTCGCCCGTTTCCGTGATCGCCCATTCAGGAGATTTCCATGCCAGACAAACCCATTCCACGGACCCCAAATCATTGCCCTTTCTGCGACTTGCTCTGTGCCTCCGGGCAAGCGTGCGAGCACTTCATCGGCTGGACGGATGATGGCAAGACCATTGAAAGCCGCAAGCCGCTCTCCGGCAAACTCGTCAACGACGGAAAGATCCTCGACAGCGACGTCCTCGTCAACACCGGCGTTTCCACTCGCGTCTTCCGGGACGTGATGTTTTCCTGATCGGAGGTTTCGATGTCCACTGTCTTGTTCAAGGATGGCACCGCTTCCCGTTGCATGGTCTTCATCTGGCAGGGCGCGTGCCTGGTCGGCGACCCGACCGCGTACGTGATCCGGAATGGCGAGATGGTGTGGGTTGTCCCTGGTGAATCGGTGTCGTTTGTTGAGGCTTGATTGCCAGCTTTCAGGAGATTCCCATGTATGCCGTTGGAAATTGGGTGTGGGTTGATTCTCACCTCGGGATCGTCGAGCGAGTCACTGCGACGCGAATCATGGTCAGGTTCCCGAAGATCTGGGAGTGGGAAGGAAAGATCAACCGGACACAGAACACGAACGCCCCCGAAAAGCCTTTGTGGCGATCGCTGCGGTCGGTTCGACGGTTTGGCCTCGGTAACGAAAAGCATGTCGGCAACAGGGTTCCACGAGAAATGGCCTAAAGGAGAAAGATCATGAACGGCTACTCCGCTCGCCAGCTGGTTCGCTACTACCGCCACTGCATCGCCAATCCCGAAGGCCGCGTCCTGCCTCCCGGTGGGCGCGCTGGCTGGGACGACATGAGCGCTGCCGACTGGCTCCGCTGGTTCCGCTCCTGCCTGATGACCAAGGCCATGCGTGGCACCGAATCGACCGGCAAGGGCAACCGCGCCGCCAAGCGGATCCAGGCGATCGCCGACGCGAAGGCGGAATGCAAGTGGTGCGGTCAGAAAACTGGATCGGCACGGGAGCGATTCTGCTCTCGGGATTGTGCTTTCAGTTACGCGTGCTGAGAGGTATCCTTTTCTTCACCCATGGAGATTGTCATGAGCGAATACTTCAAGATCATGTGCAGCAGTGAAGCAGAGCTCGCTGGTGCCGGCCTCGGCTATAAAGAGATTTTCGGGGATGGATCGCGATACTTCTGGGACCGGGCGCAAGCTCAAGTCCGCGCCGCTGAACTCAATGCTGTGTGTGATGAATTAGGCGGGACATATAGCGTGGCCCGTCGAACCAAGGGCGACGATGACGATGATGCCTACTTTCAGGCATTCCTTGAGGATGGAATGGTCATGACCGTGGCCGATCTTCTCGAGGAATACGGTTTCGGAATGGTCCTCGCTGGACCTGAAAACTGGTTCCTGCGAGACATCAAGGCTTCCTGCCACGTCGGCGAAGAGGCCGACAAGGCGATTCAAGCCGGCCATGCGTTCGCCTCGACCCTGCAACCGCATCCGAGCGTGAAAGCCAAGGTTGGCGCTGCCCTGGCCGAGCACATCCGCATCCTTTACCACGGATGAAAGGACGGATACCATGATCGTCATGAAGCAGAAAACGATCACGTTCGCCCAGCGTCTCCAGGAGTTGCTCGACGAGAAGGACTGGTCGAACTATCGGCTGGCAAAGGAGACGTGTTTGCACAAGCAAGCCATCGGCCGATACCTGTCCGGGGAGAATGATCCGACGTTCGCCGTGGTGCTGAAGATCGCCCGGGCCCTGAACGTCTCCCTTGCTGTTTTTGATAACGTGACGCTTCCGAAACCTGAACCGAAAGGCCAGTCCCATGACCGATCAACAAGCTGAAGAACTGACGATGGACCAGAAGGAGCGAATCCTGCGAGATGTCTCCCTCGGCAAGCCGGCTCCGGATAACGAGAGCGAGGCCGCGCGGCACTGGCGGGCCCTGATGGAGCAGCAGGTTGAAGCGAACCAGGAGGCTGGCTTGGAGAATATGATCCCGTTTAACGGATAGCCTCCCCTGCCACGCGTAGACGGAGATCGGACGCCGTTCCTCTTGGAGCGGCGTCTGCCATTTTCACTTCGCCTTCGCCAGGAACGCCTGCCACAACTCCGGATGATGAATCGTCACCTCGGCGCCCTTCGCGCTCATCACCAGCGTCGGCTTCCCGTCGGTCTTGTGCTCCGTGTCATGCAACGTGACCTGGTCGAATGCCGCTCGTCGAAGCAATTCCGGCAGCACGGTCGACACGCCCTTGTGCACCGCGCGGAGCATGTCCTCGGGGGGCAAGCGCCCTTCCGGATGGACGTTCATCTCGTTGTCGTTGACGTGATAGCCCATCTCGCGGGCTTTCGGTCCGCCGAACGCGCGGATGATGTTGCGGCGTACGGCTTCCTCGGTGGAGCATGTCGTGTAGGCGGCCTGGACCTTGTAGCCGGCCGCGCGCGCTGCTTTGCATTTCTTCTCGACCGAGTCCGCGGAGTTGTCGCCGGTGCCGTCCAGGAGCACGTCCTGACCGGCCGCGAAACTCTGGTTCTGGACCATCTTGGCGGTATCCGATGATTCTTCGTGCACGTAGTCGGCGGCGCGCATGTCCCCTTGCTCGCGCAGGAGCTTCATCTCGGGGAGTTCGCCTTTGATCGCGTCGGAGTCGATGTGCACGTGGCTTGTGGTGCGTCCGTTCTTGTCAGGCAGGACGATCGGATCACCGGTCATCTTCTTTACAAGGCCCAATTTGATGATCGACGTTTTGCCGCTTGCAGGTCCTCCCCCAGCCATGATGTAAAGTTTGTCCTTCGATGCTGGTACGTGATCGCGCATCTTGTGCGCAATCTTCTCGTGCAACGCTGCCCGCTCCGGCGTATAGATCGCCAGTCCGTGTGCATCGGTGCCGGTGCTGTGCCGTTCCAGCGCATCCACGCCCAGCGGATTCGCCGGCGGGAAATGCTTCTCGATCTGCCGCACCGCGCGCGTCCCGTGGGCCGGACACTTCATGCGATACCAGTTCAGGAATTTCTTGTAGTCCTCCGTGTTCGTGTAGCTCTCCGGGCCCTGCTTCGGGTCCGGCGCCGTCTTCGGCATCATCGCGAAGAACTTCTTCGGATCGGGATAGTTCGGCAATGGCAGGTTGGCGCGCATAAGCGGGATCGCCGCCAGGGCACGCTGTGTCTTGCCGCAACCATCGGCGTAGACGTGATCGCGATTGACGCGCCACTCGACCCACGCGGCCGTCTCGATTGGATCGGCATTCGGATCGCTCAATCGTTTCGCGAACTCCTCCGCGAACTGCTGCCGTGCCAGGGGGATGTCCGCGACCTTGGCGTACGGGAACTTGTCCGAATCGTCGGTGCGGAGCAATACCCCTTCCTTGGTGATGCCGCGATTCAGTTCCTTGTTGACGTTGTCGCAAAGAGACTGGACGCGGGTCGGGTCGGAGTAATTGTGGTCGCGCTGGTCGTAAAGCTGGCTGATGACCGCTTCGAAGTTCTTCGTCGCCTTCGCTGCGGCATCGCCGCCGGTGAGGCCCTCGGCCATCTTGTCGGCCTTGCCCTTGCTTGCGGACGTGTCGACGGTGCCGCCGGCGGTGCGGCTTGTCTTCTTGAGGTTGGCCATCGCTTGCTTGACGTAGTCGTCCTTGCGATGGTCGCCGGGTGCCGGTGGCTTCGCCTGATGCGGCTGTGCTGGCGTCGCCGACGGTGATGCCTTCTGCTGCTTCTCCGGTGGCTTCTGGCCCTTGATCGCGGCTTTCTCGGCGGGATTCGCTTTTGCCAGCACATCGCCCGGGATGTACTCGCCGCCGACGTAGGAGTGGCCCTGGACCTGCAGAGGCTTTTCCTTTGTGTAGCCGGCCGGCGCGCGGGCCGAGAGGGCGACGTCATCCTTTCGCTTGTTGAAGATGCTCCGCCGCGGCTTCTGCTCCTTCACCTCGACCGGTGCCGCAAACAGTGCGTCCGCGTCATCGTCTTGCGGTTCCGACGTGTCCTCGGGATGCTCGTCGTAGACCTGGTCCGCGAGCTCGATGGCCAGGTCGATGTCCTTCGCCTCCGCGATCGCTGCATGCAGGAGCGCGCAATACCAGTCATCCCAGCCATGGGCTTCGAGGGCGTCCACGAGGGCAATGTGAGGCTCCGCGCCGGCTGATAGTTCGATCGTCTTCCGGCCGAGAGCGGCTGATGCTGCATCGCGGATGAGTTTATACGCGGCGACGATGGTCTTTAAGGGGTGCGTCACGACTGACTGTAAGAGGTAAGCCCCCGTGACCGGCGGAACGATCCACGTCGCCGCCGCGGCCATTCCCCCGAGCGGAGCCGTCGCCACGGCAATCGGCTTGAAGAACGCCAGGTCCCATGCCGCCATGGCACTGCGGGCCTGCGCCGCCTGTTCCTTCGTCAATCCTCGCTCCTGCTCGATCCGCTCTGCCAGGGCTTGCGACACCGTCCACGCGGTGAACGCAACCCCGAGAATATCCGTGACCACTTCCTTGACCGGCTCCGGCAACGCATGAAATCCGTCCGATGCGGCATCGTGCAGAACCGCATAGGTGGCCTTCGCGTTCGCCTTGGCGGCTTCCAGGAAGGTCCAGTGACCGTGTTCGCCTCGAGGATGCTTCGATTCGTCGTACGTGCTGGACAGGGACACCTTCTTCGCGCCGGCAACGCGATCGGCCAGCATGATCGAACGGTGTACGGAGTGCGTGTGATCGAATGCCGAGCAGAATGCGGCGTGCCACAGGTCCTGGTTGTGCGCGGCCTTCATCCGTTCCGCGATCGCGTGGACGTAATCCTTAGAAGCTGCCGAGAGTGATGCCTGGTTCTGCTCGTTCGCGGATTGTGGCGAGAACATGCGTTTCACGGCTCGCGCAGCGACACGCAACGTCGCCAGGGGATTCCGCGCCGTCGAGTAGGCGAGGTAGGCGAACGACGCGATCGGGACCTTGCCGCAAGGGATACCGGCGTGATTGAGATCGCTGGCGCCGGCCGCGGTGAGGACGGCAGGAATCACGCGTCCGCCGAGGATGTTATCGACGGCTGCCGTGATCGAGTGCAGGCGGTGCGTTTCTTCCTTCGTGAAGCCTCTTTCCTTCGCGACCTCCAGGACGGTGCCGTGGATGCCGGCGTGCGATTCGTCCATTCCGGCCTTCTCGAGGATCTTCTTGCCGACCACGGAGAGGACGGCCTTGATCTTGACCTTTGGTTTTGCGGGCGCGCCTCCGCCTGTTCCCGAGTCGCCTCCGGATCCGCCGCCGTGACCAGTGAACTGCCCGCCACCGTCGCCTTTACCTTTGTGTTCGTGGCCCTTCGAGTCGCGCGACAGAGAGACGTCATCGAAGGCCGCCGACATGGCAATCTTCGGATTGTGCGGATCGAACGTGCCGCGGTTGTTGGCTGCTTTTACCTGCTCGGGCTCAAAGCAGACCCACACGCGCCATGCTTCATTGCCGCTCGGGCCCTGATCCTTGACGATCGCGCCTTGCGTGTGCGTCAGTCCGTCGTAGCCGAGCTCCTTCATCCGGTTCGTCGCGGCGTCATTCGTGCCGCCAGCTTTCGCGATCGCCTCGAAGAGCTCGTGACCGGTCGGATTGCCCGTCTGCGGCCCGCGCTTGTTGAACAATCGGGTGATCGACTTGAGCAAGCCCCACTTCTGCCCGGTGATCTGCTCTGCCTCTTGTCGGGTGAATTCCTTGTCCAGGTCGAACGGCTTGCGGATGTTCAGGTAGACCGCATGGGTGGCGCCTTCCGGTCCCTCGAAGATCTGGGCCTGGTTCTGTGAGGCTGCGAAGTAGAAACCGCGTCCGAACGCGTTCTTGGCGCCGTTGCCGCCGGCGTCCTTTCTGAACTCCTCGAGATTGGCAACCTTCGTGCCGTGATAGACGACGACCGGACGACCTGTTTTTGGATCCGTTACCTTCGAAGCGGCTGCCCCTCCGCCTTCCATGGCGCCGGTGCGCTGAGGCTGGCCCTGGGCGTCGACCACCTTCGAAGCGTTTTGCGGATCATTGCGCCAGTCGCCGAACCATGAAAGGAATGCTTTCGCGAGGACGCCGTTCTTCTGGTAGTCTTCCTGCGCGGCCTTGACGTGCTCGGGGACTTCGTCGGCTTGCTGTTGCTGGGGTTTTGCTTGCGCGCCGCCGCCCTGTCCGGCCTGCGCGGGTGCATCGCGTTGCGGAGCCTTCGCTGCCTGTCCGCCTCCGGGACCGAACTGGCCGGCGTTTCCGGGCTGGCCGCGGTGGTGCTTTGTTTCCTCCCACGTGCCAGACAGGGCAACGATGTCCCCTTCGTCATCATCCCAGCCAGCTGTCTCGCGCAGCATCTCATCCAGCCGCGCCTTCTGTGCCTTGGCTGTTTCGAGTTCTGCCAGGAGTGAATCGAGGAGTGCGGTCATAGCGTTCTCTCGCAGGTTGGGCTGGTGCGAGAATAGCCCCTACGCCGACGCGCTATCGTGACCGCTCAATGCTTTTGACCGCCGTATATGCCTTCAAAGTGATGATTCTTTGGCCAAGCCATTCCGCTATGGCTGGCACGACAGCGTTGCCGATTAGCATCCTGCGCACTCGATCTGGAAGCCCCTTGGTCCAGCCGTCTGGAAAGCCTTGCGCGCGTTCGTGCTCGGTCACGGTCAGCCGACGAATGCCGGTGCTGGTCACGACATGAGGCTTGGAGTCGGAGTGGATGCCAGCGCCTTCGTAGCTTGTCAGCGTCGGCAGATATGTGGTTGGTAATCCGCGTTTGCAGCGAGCTATTCTTGTTTGGAAAACAAACGGAGCGCCGCCTTCAGTTCCGTCGGCAGTTCGATCTTGTTCTTCTCCGCCTTGGCGAGCACATTGGCGCAGGCTTGCGGCGTCAAAAACAACTCTGGCTGGAGCGGTCCAGTCTCCAAGATGTCCGACAACGAACACTCTTTCGCGAAGCTGGGGCACGCCGAAAGATCGAGCGTCAAAAACCCGGTAGGCACATGCGTACCCGCATTCCCCCAGCGCGTCGAGGACGGTTTGGAAGTCCTGTCCTTTGTTCCGGGAGAGCAGACCAGGGACGCTTTCAAGGATGATCCACGGGGCTTGCGTTTCTTTGGCGACGCGCACGAACTCCCAGAACAGACCGGATCGCTCGCCTTTGAGTCCGGCTTTCTTTCCGCAGAGCGAGACATCCTGACAAGGAAATCCACCACAGAGAACGTCGATGTCTCTGGTTGCACGCAGGCTTCGGATATCCCGGTGTCGAACAATGTCGGGCCAATGAGTCGCGAGGATTTTTGTCGCATCCGTGTTTATCTCGCATTGCCACACGCACCGCATGCCAGTGCGCTCAAGTCCTAAATCGATGCCGCCGATCCCGGCGAATAAGCTGCCAAATCGCATCATTGCAATTGCACAAAATGGGCTTTGAAGGTTGACTGACCGAGCAGCATGCCAGCGGCCACGCGATGGTTGCCATCATAGAGGATGTGCTCGCCCGTTTCTGGATCTTGGATGACGATGGGCATGGCTGTCAGGGTATCAGGATGCTTTCGAGTGATTAACTCCTTAACCTTGTCGACGTTCACGTAATGCTGGGCCGATACAACCTCGCTGGCGTCAAAGGTTCTTACGTTGCCTTCCGAGTTCACGCAACGGTCGATTAGTCGCTCATTCTTTTTGGTGAGGTTGTCGATCAGTCCTTCGGCGTCTTCGGAGTATTTCAGGCCGAAGTTTCCAATATCGCGCGAACCCTTGTCATAAATCACAGCAGCCGGTTGCGTGGAAGCAATTTCATCGGCCTTGGCCTGCGCGGTGGCTATGATTTGCGCGTGCGATGTGGATTTCTCGCCCATGCCTTTGCCGCCTCCATGCGAGGTGAACTGTCCGCCGCCTTCCCCCTTCTCTTTATGTTCGTGACCATGAGCATCCGTGGACAGGGCCAGTTCTTCCCAATCCATCAGTGGGCCAGGTGGCAGATTCAGCGGGTTCTCGTCGGGCAACGAATCGTCCACGGTGACGGGTGACGCGATCGGTTCTGGTGCTGGTGGCGTTGGCAATTGCGGTAGTGTCCTGATATCAGGACACTACCGCAATGGCGATGCTGCGTACGCCTGCGTGATTGCGTTTTGCAACCGCAGAATCTTGCCGTTCACTTCGTCCGCCGCCAGCTTGACTGCCTTGCGTACATACCCGCGTGCCGTGGCCTTCTTGAGCCCGCCGAACCGCATCAGGTGATCAACTGCCGTGTGCACCGTCCCGCCGAGTGCGAGGTGTTCCGCCGCGGCCTGGATATTGATCTTTGCGGCGCCCTTCTTGCCGAAATGCGCGGGTTTCTTCGGTGGCGCCGTCGGTTCTGGCGCTGGCCGCCGCTTGGGCTGTGCCTGCTTCAGGTCGCGCATCACCTCGCCGATCTCGTGCAGCTTCTGGTGCGCGAGGTGCCTGTCATCGTCCTTTGTGGCGAAGTGGCCCGCTTGATCGAACTGGTGATACAGGTGCGCGAGGTATGGCGGTGACTTCCATGCTGCGGAGCGAATCGACAGATCCTTGCTCAGGTCGGTGGTGCGCCAGTCCTCCACCCCGAGTGTGCCGAATTCCGCGTCCAGGTCCGCGACGGTGCTCAGGTACGACTGATATTGCAGCAACGCCAGATCCGGCGCTTCAGGTGCTGGTTCGCTGCCGAAGAGGGAGTCGAGCGATTCCGATAGCGACTTCCAGACGTCCTCCATCAAGCCGGGTTGCTCGGCAGGTGTCGGTGCTGGTGCGGCAACTTCTGCCGGTGGTGGCGCAATCACGGCAATGGGGATTGCTTCGGGCATGTCCTCGACGCGGACGGCAACCGGGAGAACTACTTCTCCCTCACCCTTGCTGGCCCAGTGGCCATGTTCTCCGTGCGGATGCTTGGCAGGATCCCACCCCGCGGACAGCGCAACATCTTCATCGACGCTGAACACGTTTTCGCAATCACTGCAAGCTGCGTTGTCATCGCCGATCTGGACGCGATAGGTGTCCGTCGACATGCATTCCGGGCAGATGATTTCCTGGACCGCTCCCGAGAACTGCAGCCGTCCCTGGTGGCCCATCTGCTCGCCGGAAAAGAAGCTCTCCGTCTCTTCCGGTGTCGCCTCGGTGGCGCCGCCTTCATGCTCGACGCGCCGGCCAGTGTGCTCGTGCCCTTCCGAGTCGTACCACGTACTGAAGGATGGCTCGCGATCCTCATCCTTCTCGCGCTGGTACAGCCACGACTGGGAAGCATCGCCGGCGTCGTCGTAGGCTTCGCCTGGCGGGACGACGTTCGCGCCGATCTTGCGATGGAACGCTGCCTGCTCCGCGTAGTTGCCGACCACGGTGGTATCGGCCGGGTCCTTGGTCCCCACCTTGCCAGGAACGCGCTTGATGTACTCGATGCGCGTGTCCTTCGTCTTCGGATTGAACCAGTAGCGCGTCTGGTAGCCGTACTTGTGCAGGTCCGAACTGGCGTGCATGTCGATGTAGCCCTGCTCGCGCAGTTCATCGCGTGTGCGCGGTCCGGCCTCCGGTGGCACGCCCTTCATCGCGTTCCATTCGCTGCGCGGCCTGGTCGCACTGTACCCGTGTGCCGATTCGATCGTGACCGGATCATGCGGCTTGCCCAGGAAGGCGCCGACCTTGTGCAGCGCCTCGCCGAAGCTCTTCGCCCTGGAGCGTCCGGACGGTTCGTGGATGGTCAGCTTCTCGTCCGTGTCCAGCACCGTTTCCCCGTCCTCGACGCGCAATCGGTGCAACTCGTCGGGGTGAACCCGCTGGCCGCTTTCGAGCGTGACGTGATGGTGAATGCGCTCACCGGACGCGTCGGATGTGATGGGGGATTCGGAGTGATGGACGGAGAGCTTGCCGGCGCGGAAGGCCTTCTGCGCCTTCTGGACGTGTGCGGCGTCGATCGGCTTGTACGTGAAGCGGCCGGAGTCTTCGCGCGGATGCGATTCTTCGTCGAAGAGGCCAGCGGAGAGAGAGGTATCATCGCCATCCAGGATCTTCGCCACGTCCTCATCCGGCAACTCTGCGGCAACCGGTTCAGCCTGCGACAGCTTCATCCCGGGCGCTTGCGGCGGCTTCGGCGACGGTGGCGGTCCAGGCGGCATTCCTCCGCCTCCACCTGGTGGCGCTCCCTGTGTCGCTGCGGCCGGCGCGCTCTGGGGCGATCCACCGGCGCCGGGTTCCTTGCTCATGTTCGGGATGAGCGACAGCGGACGAATTTCGTACTTGGCCTTCGGGCCGAAGTTCTCGAGAACAAGGGGACGAATCACGCCGCCCGACGTTTCATTTCGCGTGGTGTAGCCCGACGGCCCGACATCGAATGCGGTCGTGATCTCACGCACGCGCATGTTCTCGATGTCCAAAAAGATTTTCATGGGCCCCGACAACGGTCCCTGGTGGCCGGCGAGCGCTGCGCCAACGTCAGGCGCGGCGATCACCTCGTCGAGCACGCCCATGCCTTGCCAGATTTCCCGGTTGAGCGAAGTTGGGTAGTCGATGAGACCCTTGATGTCGCCGTGCTGCTGAGGATCGACAATTTCCCAGAGCGGCTTGCCTTGCTCATCCGTGCCGCTCGGTATGGCTCCGACCGCTCCGGTCATCGCGTTCTCGGCGATCTGCCGTGCGATGTCTTGGTTGTCGGTCATCTGCCCGTTCCACATCGTCTGGCCGACGGGATAGCGCACCCAGCAACCGCGGAAGGCGTTGGCAAAGCACCACAGCTTGCGGATCGACACGGCTCCGTGGGAAAAAACTTTTTCTCCCCACGGCGACCAGGAAGCCTCCATCGTGGACCGGCCATAAATCTGTCCGCATGTCGTACGGTGCGCGCACCAAAACAGTTTCGGCGCTCTCAACTCATTGGTGGCAACTTCGCCGGGCTGATTGGTCTCCTCGGTGAGGATGGGCATCATCATCGGCCCGCCCGACACCTTCACGCGCGAGAGATGGCGTCCCCTTCGAAACGCTTGCACGCCATAGAGGATATTGAAGTCGTCCAGACCGCAGTAGCGCCAGAGGCCCGTATCGGGATCTTGCTCGTAGAGGACTTCACCCACGGCCGTACCGTAGGGCACGTACTGCTCGAGCACCTTGCCCAGGTCGTGATGCCAGAACCGATACAGCGTGTTCTCGATGAACCGCTTGATCGACGGATCCTGCCCCTTCGGGGTGAGAACCTCATGCTGCGCGCTGAACAGCGGCCCGAAGATGGTCAAGAGGCCGATACTCACCGCGTTGTCCTGGATCATCGCGGGGACGTCGCGAAGCTGGAATCGGCCGTCACGTAGCGCGGGGTGGAAGAGATATCGGTCGAGGTAGGACGTCTGGTAGCCGCGGACGGCACGGCCGGCGAATTTCTTGGCGGAGGCTTTGCCGTTCGTCGAGGTGCCGGACATGTGGGTTTACCGTGGTTTCCAGGTCTGCGCCTTGATCGCTGAGACGCGATACGAATTAGCCAATGCTTCCGATCCCGTCGCCAGCAGCACCGTTTCAAAGAGCCGGTCGCAGTTCATCGCCGCGAAATCCACCTTGCCGGTCTCGATCTCCTCCATGACCTTCTGCGCCTTCACGCGCTCCAGGTTGGCCTCGAGGATTAGCTGCGCGTTCTGCGGGTCGATCACTCCGCAAACCTGGGGTCCGAAGACTGCTGCGAGGTCTGCAAGGCGTGCGCATCGGCTCCCTGGTTGAGCAAGTCGGCTTTTTTTTTGCCGATGATGTTCTGCAGGATCGGGTTGCCGTCCTTGTCGAACTCGCCGGTGGGATACTTGCGCGCCTGGACGAAGCCCCAGATGGCCATGGCTTCCCAGTCGTCGATGTCGGCGCCGGCTTCCTTCTTCACGAAGGCCTGCATCTCGGCCTGGATGACCGCGTAGGGCAGCGTGCGCGGCAGTTCCTCGCCGTCATCACCCCTCTTGATGCTGCCGTCCTCGTTCGTCGGAGGCGGGTTGCTCTTGGTTTCCCAGAGCATGTCGATGAAGTTTTGCAGGCGTTTGGCGTTCAAAGCGATACGGCGATCGCCTTCCAGAGCAATGTGGACGGCGGTCAGATTGGCAACGTGCAGGTCCAGTTCCGTGTCGACGGCGGTCATGCGGTTCGGTCCCATGCGGGCGAAGGCTAGAGATTTCTGTGGGCGACGATGGGGCTTACCGCAAAGAACGGCTAAACGAAAAAGACATGGTTGACCGGGCCATTTGATTGCAAACTCGGAGCAGTGGTAGGATTCCCTCCTCACAACGCCCGCGAAGAATCGATTCGGTGCCGCAATCATGACGGACGCAGAGCAACTCCACAATCTGCGCCAGCAGGTGCGTCAACTGACCGAACAACTAGCCGCCCAGAAACAGATCTTGCATATGATGGCCAATCAGCGACCGGACTCGGAGATAGCCGCCGCGATCAGGGAAACGCGCCCATGCTGGCGCCGCGCCCGCTTCCTCGGCGAGTGTTCAAGGGCGAACCCATGATCATCTCGGACAAGCAGCAGATGTACCGGATGCTCGCCGCCGGCGACTTCGGCAACACCATCCCGCAATTCTTCAGCGTCGATGAATGGGCTGCGTCAAAAGACTGCGATCGCTTTGATATGTGGGGCGTGCGCACACTCGCACCAGGCGGCCCCTGCCGTCTCAACTGCCCGCGGCTCGAGGTCTGCCGCACCGCCGGCGACTTCATCAGCGCCGGCTATGGCATCAACATCTCCTGCATGGTCGACGTGGCCTGCAACGTCACGCTCTGGGCTGAGGCATATGATTCGCCGGCCGGTCTCATCGTCTACGGGATCGAATATCCGCCGAAGGGCGCGTCATGGCGGGCCCTGATGCCGACGCAGGGCAAGCACTGGCACGGCACGAGCGCGAAGATGCTACTCCAAAAGCACCTCAACGCGAACAGCCTGGATGACCTGTCGGTCCTGCGTGCGACCTACCCGGGGCACATCTACGAGTTTTCCGCGCTGGAGCAGTGTTTTGGTACGATTCCGCACCGCAACGCGATCATGTGGGAAGTTCGAGGGGGAGCGAGAGGAGGATATTGATGAAGGAGCGATTCCGAATCTACATCGCCGGCCCGATCAGTAAGGGCCCGCTCGACAGCAACATCGCGCAGGCGAATGAGGCGATGATCGCTCTGATGAAGGCAGGCTTCGCGCCGTTCAATCCGATGCTCACCTGTTTCGCCGGCTGGCCCGAGAGTCGCGTCCCGGAAGTTCTCCCGCGCGGCACGGTGCATGAAGACTGGTACAACATGGAACTGGCATGGGTGGGTGTATCCTATGGCGTCCTCCGTCTGCCTGGAGAGTCGGTCGGCGCCGACAGAGAAGTGGCATACGCAAAATCTCTGGGCATTCCTGTTTTCAGTAACATCGCTGATCTGCAAGCCAACTTCGGGTAACGCTGAATCAAGGTGCCGCGCCAATGACGAAAGCAACAGAGGACATTGCGGCACAACTACAGTCGCTCGACGCCGATCTGCGCGAGCGACAACTCAAGGACCGCCAGAAGCACACCGAACGCCAGTACAAGCTCCTCCAGGACCGCGTCCAGCACCTCCAAGAACTCCTCGACGCCGTCCGCTCCATCCAAGACGTCTCCACCTTCGAAATCTCCCCGCGCAAGCCCAGCAACAGCGAGGCAACCGCCGTTGCGGTTCTGAGCGACGTCCACATCGAGGAGCGCGTCGACCCCTCCACCGTCAACGGGTTAAACGAATACACGCTGGCGATTGCGCGGCGCCGCGTCCGCGCCTTCTTCTCCTCGGTGGCCCGCCTGATCGAGGTGAAGCGCAACGCGATCAAGATCGACAATCTCGTTCTCGGTCTGCTCGGCGACTTCATCAGCAACGACATTCACGACGAGTTGATGGAGACGTGCCAGCTTCAGCCGATCCAGGCGATTCAGCTTGCCCAGGAAGAGATAGCCAGCGGGATCGAGCACCTGCTGAAGATCAAGGGCCTGCGCATCACGTTGCCGTGTCACAGCGGCAACCACGGCCGGACCACGAAGAAGGTCAGGCACGCAACAGAGTCCGGCCACTCCCTCGAATACTTCATGTTTCACTCGCTCGCATCGCACTTCAAGCATGAGAAGCGGCTGACGTTCTGCATCGCGCCGGGATACCATTCCATCGCCGACGTCGCAGGCTTCAAGATCCGCTTTCACCACGGCCACAACCTGAAGTATCAGGGCGGCGTCGGCGGCATCACGATTCCCGTCAGAAAAGCGATCGCGCAGTGGAATCGAACTGGCCCGGTGGACGTCGACTGCTTCGGGCATTTTCATCAGCAATTGTGGTGCGGCAACTTTGTTTGCAACGGTTCAGTAATCGGTTATTCTCCCTACGCGCTCGCCATCAAGGCCGAATTCGAGAAGCCGCGGCAAGCATTCTTTTTGGTTCATCACCGCCGGCGTGAGATGACAGATTTCTGTCCGGTGTGGTTGGAGGGATGAGTATGGACATTGCACAGATGCAAGCGCTGTTTGAATCTGCCATTGCCGGCCGTAAACCAGCTGGCGACGGATTCATGACCACCCGGGACTATCAGAAGCTCACCGGTTGGGGCAAGAGTCGCGTGCTACATTTCCTGGGCGAGCTCAAGGCCAGCGGCCATCTCGAGCTAGGCACTCGCATAGAGCAGAACCTGAACGGCGTGCAATGCCCGCGCGACGTGTACCGGATCAAGTGGCAGAAGACAAAGAAGAAGGAAGGTCGGAAGTCTCGCTAGAACGCGTCACGCGCCGCTTTGCCCATCCAGACCGAGCACCGGATTCGCCGGCAACGGAATGCTGCCGGGCGCGCCTGGAATGATGTAGATCAGGTCCCACGCCGTGCGGTAGATCGGCACATCTCCGCCCAAAGCCGACACGTCTTCCTTGATCCGTTCACTCACCAGTGTAGCCTTCTGGCCTCCGTAGCTGACCAGTTTGGGCGGGACAACGCGATGGTTGATGCGCACCCCGTATCCACGCAGACGGAGCAGCATCGACGGCGCCGAGATTTGCTGGACGACGTCCGGGGTATCCGAGGTGAAGCCGGCGTCCGGATCGCTCTCATCGTCGCGCACGGCATCGACCGGTCCAAACGGGTCGACCGTCGGGGTATTCGTGGAGGCCGTGCCGCCCAGCGGCTTGTGTCGCGTGATCCGGTAATCGACAATGCGCTCGGGAACGCACACCCAGGCGATCCACGAGGCCTCTGCCGGATAGATCTCATCATCGTCATCGTGCTTGCCGCCGGATTCGAGCAGCGTGCTCGGCTCGATCTGCGCCAGTTCGCTCTCGCTCACCACTTCCTGCGCCGCCTCCAGGAGATCATCCGGAGAGAAATCCATGGCCGGCGGGTCGGCGATGTGTGGATTGTTGCCGATGTGGCCGGTGCAGACGTCGACGATGATCTCGTTGTCGTTGTCGAAGGAAGCGCCGAGGACCCCTTTCAGCTTCTGGGCCTTGTTCTGTCCAGCCGCTCCTGACAGGGACGTTGCCCATTGCTCCACGGTCCACGGCTCGGTCATGCCGGGCGTGGGAACCCCGACCAGGCGCGTCCAGAGGCCGCTGAAACGGATGATGTGGGAGAACGGAACACCAGCGAGCCGGAAGTGAATCACGAAGCTGCTTTCGTTCGTGAACAGCTTCTCCCGCAACTCGATGGGTCCGGGAATGACGACGTTTACCCCCCCCAGGCCGCTGCGTGCCAGCGTCATGCGATAGGCGGCGATATTCCAGAACCGGCGCCATGCATCGCTCTTGCGCGCGTCGGGGGACATGCGCACGGTGCCACTCAGGGTGCAGGCCCACATCTGCACGTTGACATTGGTGCCGGTTTGCCGGATCGATTCCTCCATGTCGATCGACACCACGCCCGGCGGATAGGGCACCTCGATCTGCGTGTCCGTGATCGTGAAGTCCGCGCTGGCCCGATCGGCGCTCAGCGTGCGTGACATCCTGCGCAGGAACCCGGGAGATGGCGGCTTGATGACGCTTTCGATGACGTCGTCGATGTTGCGCGTGAGGTTGTTGTTGTCGCGGACGCGCAACGGGATCTCGACCTTGCCGCTGTGCGTGATGGTCACGATACCGGCGTGATCGGTTTCGTAGGTGACACGGAAGGAGATTTCGGTGAAGACGCCAGGCCCGGGGTTGTTCGAGAAGCTCTCGCACTCGGCAATGCACGTACTGACGGACCATTCGAAGCGCGCGCCATGCACGCCGTCCGGAGCGCCGCCGAGGCTCGAGAACATGAACCTGCCGACCTTGGGGCCCATCGCAACGTCAGACAGGCCTTCCGCGTCATTGACCAGCAGATCCATGCCGTAGCCGCGGTTGACGTAGGCCAGTCGCTTGCCGTTCACCTGCAGCTTGCGGCGAACGGACTGCATCAGCGCATCCAGCGTTTCCCCTTGCCCCAGGCCCTCGTCAGCTGCGAAGGAATCCATGTCGGTCTGGGTGATCCAGCCGGTCACGTTGATTGTGATCCGCGAGTATTTGATGACGCGATTGTCGCCGCTCGGGATCGGTTCTTCCGTGACCTTGGTGATGCAGTTCACGGGAAATGTGAAGCCGTTATAGGAGAACTCCGTTCCTTCCGGGATTGGCACCGTCATGCTTTTTGCTCCTCGCTGAGAATAGGAGCAATATGATGGATACAGCAACGTCCCGAATGGCGGAAGGGAGGTATTTCGTGCCTCAGAAACGCATTCTCATCGCCGGCGCCGCGCTTGCCGGCCTCCTCCTCGTATGTGCGTGCGCCATCGCCGTGACAGCCGCTTGGTGGGTCACGTCCGGGAATCCGTCAGCACAGCTTGTTGGAAAGTGGCACCCCGTCAACGGCAATCCCGACTATGAATTCAGGCGTGACGGCACCGGCAGCGCGCGGATGATCGACATCAAGGACTTTCGCTGGCACATCGAGGACAAGAATGTCCCGGTGCTTGTTATCGAGAGCGGAACGGGCGGACGGCCGATGTTCTATCACTTCAGGCGCGAGGGGGACACGCTCACCCTCACCGCCATGGACGGCGGCATGCCTCCCGAGATCATGCGCAAGATCAAGTAATGGATTACCAGTCGCCGCCGACGACTTCGCCGCCCGGCAGCCCAGGATTTGGCCCGACCACGCCGCCAGGCGCCGGCGTGGCGGCATTCGGACCGGCGCCGGCCACATTGCCGAAGTTGGTGCCGGCCTCGATGAACTGCTGCCACAATAGTTCGCTGGTGTTGGCATTGGCGTTGTTCTCCGCGCGCTTGCCGATCGCCACGAGGATATCCAGCGGGATCATCAACTGCGGTACGGAGAGTGTGAGCGCGCTCAGCGCCGCCGTTTGCACCGCGCTGTTATCCGCCGCCGAAAGAATCGGATCGGCCATCTTCTCAATGATCGTCAGGATGCCGGTCAGCACCTGGAAGCTCTTCTCGGAAAACTTCATCGACAGCGGAATAAACTTGTCCGTGATGTTCTGCATGGCCTGGTCAGCCGCGAACCTCGAGGCATTGGCCGCCTGCACGTTCGGCCCGTATCGCTGCGCCCGGTTGATTTCACGCATGAGCTCGACGGTTTCCTGCTGAGACTTCTGCGCCGACAGTCCGGCGTCATACTGGGCCAGACGATCCGCGGTCCCCTTGACAGCGCGATCCATCTGCGACAGGCCCTTGGACACCTCCCCCATCGAACCAACAACGATGCTCGCCGCGGGATTGAGATACGTCAATTTGTCCGCCGCGCCCGAAGCCGCATGGCCAAACTCATCAAGCCTGGTGGCGCCATCCTTGAGTGTCGCGAAGGACGCCACGGTGTTTGCCGTGCCGCGAATCACCGCCTCGCTACCTTCTCGCAGTTTCTGCGCCGCCACAACTATGGCAACCGCGACCGCGCCCGCCGGTCCAGCAACGGCAGCCAGTTCTCCCAGAGCTCCAGCTGCCGCGGCACCTTCGGTAGCGACGGCCGCCTCGCCCTCGGCGGCAGCGCCGGCCCCTTGCGGCTGCGCGACAGCTTGCTGGGCTTGCGGTTGCTGTGGCGGCCTGGTGGCAGATTGCTGTGCGCCCTGATTCTGTGCTGATCGCGCCGCCCGTTGAGCCTGCTGCGCCGCACGCTGCACCGTCTGACCTGCAGATTGCCCGGGCTGCTGCTGGCGCTCCTCTTCCGTTTGCGGCGGCGCCGCCTCGGCGACGGGCATGTCCTCCGCGCGCGTCGCCACCGGCATCTGCTGCGCGGCTTCCCGATTGCGACGTTCCGCCTCTTGCCGTGCTGATGACTTCTCCGGGGCTTGCTGCGATGCCTGCGCCTTTCGCACCTGGGTAACGACATCCAGAACGGCGCCTGGGATTGGTCCCAGCATGCCGCCGATCGTGCCGCGCATCGATTGCGCCACGTCCAGAACTTGATCCGTCGTCGACTTCTGCGGCTTCTTTTCGGCGCCGTAAAGCTCTTCCTGCGCCGCCTTGATCTGTTCCTTGCGCACCTCGCGCTCGCGCTGTTTCTGCGCTTCGGCGTAGGGATCGAACCGCGGCTTTTGCTCTTCCGCCTCGGGCCCCTTCTCAGCTTGCCGTATTTCCTTGGCACGCTGCTTCACAACCTCGGTCTCACGCTGCCGGTTCACTTCCTTGTCGACCTTGTAGGCAATCCTTTGTTCCTCGGTCATCTGCGCCAGCGCGATCTTCTCCTCGCGCGCGGCTTCCGTCATCTCCCGGATGGCCTTGGCGTTCTCGCGGTAGCGGTCCTCAATCTCTGCTTCCTCGCGATGCTTGGGGCTCTGCTCGCGCATCGACTGGTCGACGGCCTTCTCTCGCTCTTCCCGTTGCAACCGCTTGGCGGCCTCTTCCTCGACTGTAGGCGAGGCAATCTTCCGGTTCTCTTTGGCTTCCTGCTCGGTGCGGTATTTGTCACTCTGCCGGCGCATCTCCTGTTCAATGTCCTGGCGTTTCTGCCGTTGCTCGAGGCGATACTTCGCTTCCCGCTGGATCTGGCGATTGGCCGGCGAGGACTGGGCGGGCGGCTGGGAAACGGACTGCTGCGGTCCGCTGCTCTGCGCCGGCGCGGCCTGTTTCGGTTGCTCCGGCTCGTCCGGCGGCGTTTCTTGCTGCCGTGGCTGCGCGACTCGCTGTTCCACCTCGAGAGGCGGGAGCATGCGATACTGCTTCGCCACGGCCTCCGCATCGGCGCCCAGCTGTTCCCACTGCTCCAGCGTGAAGCGGCCGGTCGGCTGAACGACCTGCGCCTCCTGGGCGGCGTCCGGCTTGCTCTGCGTGACGACTTGCTCGGCTCGCTTCGGTTGCTGCGGAGTTTGCGCGACCTGCTCCGGCGGCTTTGGCTTGTTGAAGACGCTGCGGCGCGGTTCGGCCGGCGCGGAGGGCTGCGACGCTGGCTGAGCAGGCTTTGGTTCAGGACGCGACGGTTGCGGCGCGGGGGATTGCGGCTGGGCGCGCTGCGTTGGCTCGTCGATGTTCTCGCTGATCGTGAAGTCGATCTTTAGCTCGGCACTCATGCGTCGGCCCTAAAACGAAACCAGAGGCGAGGCTTGTTAGCCTGCCTCTGGGCAAGGAAGCTGCAAGGCGGACAGGTAATCCCTTAAGTCGTCGTGAAGAGCGATCCGACCGCAGCCGAATCGGTGACTAGTACATCCCATCGCAAGGGAACCTCGCGAATCGTGCTGTTCAGGACGATGGCCAGGTTATTGTCCGGGCTGAGTTTCACGGACGGCGCGGTGAGCGACGCCGGACTGGACGCAGCACTGGTATTGGCCACGGCCGTGAAGACCAGCGCATCCACGGAGCCGCTGGCCAGCTTGCCGATCGGATTGGCGGCGTTGTAGACGCGCCCGAAACCGGTGGCACCGGACCACGGGAAGAGGGCGTCGCGTGTGACCGCTGCATACACCTTGCAGATGGTGTCGATGGTCATCTGCGCGCCGCGGCCGACGATGTCGATCAAGCACAAGCCGTACAAATCGCTTTCCTCGAGCTTCTCGCCGCGCTGGGTGAAGTTGAGGTTGAACCCTTGACGGGTGTAGTTGAGCGCAGATGCGCCGGCGCCGGCAGGGTTCAGTGTTCCGGTGTACGCGCCAGCGATGGGACTTACGATTGCGATAGGGCACCTCAGCTTTCAAATGCGGAACGATTCAAGCCTGTCGAGCGCTGCACGTGATCTGGCATCGATCACTGCCTTGTCATCATCGGCGGATGCCGTTACCTGTCCGTTTTCCTCTTCGTCTTCCGAGGCCAGCAGCGCTTTCTTGTATTCGTCTGTCAGAAGACAGTCAGGGCAACTCACCTGCCTCGGATCGCCCGTGCCCGCATGCCACGGATTCGGCACGCCATTCGGGCCTTCCGGTGCCTGGATGGGCATGGCCTTGTTGCACGCTCTCACATTCAATCCGACTCCCGGCCACTCCGATGGCGGATCAAAGTGAATCACCGTCAGCCGGATGATCTTGTGTCCCAGCTTCGGATCCTTGATCGACAGGCCGCACTGCGGACACTCCCACCCCAACGACTGGAAGCGGCCCATGTCCTTCGTCGTGCAACTCGGCCGGGTGCAGCGGAACAGTTTCAGCGTCGCCATGGTGATTCGTTACTCCTGGGTTCATGCGGGCGACGTGTTCTTGTTCCTCGCGCGAAGCGCTTGCCACAGCGTCCAGGTATTCCTTGGAAGCCAGACAGCCCTGGCAGGTGACGTGGTCAACATGTCCGGTGGCCTGACCCATGACGAAGCCGCAAGCCCAGCGACGTTCACGCGACTCCGCGTCTTCGTCATCCGGCTTGTGGAAATGCATTTCGACGATCTGTGCTCGCTTCGCCATTGTCTTCCTCATGGAACGGTCAGGCCGGTGTATCCGTTCGGGTATGCGCTCTTGTACGTCATGTCGATGCGGGACGACGTCGAGGCGATGCCGAGAATGTGGATCTTGTTGGTCGACGCTAGATCCGTGATCGGGGCAATGCCGCCGGCCGCTGCCGCGCTGATGACGTAGAGCGTGCCGACGGCGACTGTGGCGCCTGGGTTGAGCACGCCGGTCTCCTGGACCGCCAGGGGCTGGCCGTTCAGTGCGGCATGCAGGGCGACACCGGTGCGGGCTCCGCTGCCGAGATGCGCGGCGGAATCGCTCTGGGCAAGCTGCCAGAGGTTGTTCGTGTCGAGATAGACCGACTTGCCAGCGGTAATCGTGGTGCCGGCGTTGTAGTCCTTGCAGACCGCTCCGGAAACGGTGGCTACGCTGGCGACGGTGACGGTCAGATCGGCCATGGGGCGAAACCTCTCAGTCCATATCTTCAACTGGCTGACAGCGCTGGCACTTGCCGAACGTGATTGTGCAACTTACACCGCAAACCGGGTCCTCATTCTCGCTCTGCGGAGGGTTCTCGCTGAACCAGTCCCACATCTTGATCTGGAGAGGATCCGTGCGAATGAACCATAACGGAGTGAAGAACTTGCCGCTCGAGCCATCGGTGATGTAGACGTTGGCCGCAACGCGCACGTCCTGACTCTTGTGGATGGCCGCGATCACCTTGCGGAGCTTTGTCTCCATGCCATCTGGCCCGATCGAATCCGCATTCGCCAGCCAGACGTCGACGCCGCGGCGATCATCTGGAGCGAACGTGGTTCGCAAGGTCAGCGTGACGCCAACCTGAACTTCTTCATGAAGATCGTGGTCCCCGGAGATGCCGTTCCAGCCGAGCGGATGCACGGCATAGAATTCCTCCCCGCATGCTGCCGGAGGTTGACCGTCGAAACGAACCTCGCACGAGTTCTCATCCAGCGAGAGCGCCGTCTTGAGCTGGTCGCGAACTGCCTTGCATAGTGCCGCCTGGGACATGCAAGAAGTGAAGCATCTACGACATGTCTGCGTATAATGACGCGGGAGGAGGTCGAGATGAGCGGAATAGCTGGCGAAGAGATCGATCCAGGCGATCCAGTCTATCAGGGCACGGACGGCAAATGGTATCGCGCGAACAAGGCGTGGTGGGAAGGATTGACTGCCACCGTGATGATAACATCATTCCAGTGCGTTTGTCGCGATGGTGAAACAGTGAAACTGGCAAGGGTTGATGAGGATCCATCGCCCTGCGCGATCGCGATGGGGAACTTTCTCCCTGGGCATGTCTTCGGCAGGAACGATTGCACGTTTTCGACGGCAGACCTGAAAATTGCGCCAACGCGGATAGTCGGCCCATATGTCGATGCCGACACACCGCAAATCGTTCACGCTGCTCGCTGACTCCCGCCGATGATCATCTCGATAGCTTCCTCGATCCCTGATTGCACGGCTTCGTTGATGCGTTCTTGCCACGCCGGCGGGAGGTCGCCGGAAGGCCACAGCGGACGTTCTGCATGCACTCTTCCCGCGTACTCGACCGACGTCCCGACGACGACTGCGCCTGTTCCCTCGCGAAGAATTCGATCGGTGACTTCTGGAGGCGCCTGTCCGACCGGGAAGCTGTCGGGATCCGCCACGCCTGGACTCAACGAGTTAAAGAGTCGCCCAGTATCGCGAAGAAGGGCCACGCTCCGACTCCCCAACACATCCAGCTTCGTCTTCGCCCCTTCACTCTTCAGTGTGGCCCACGCGATCTGTGCCGCTCGCTCGCCGGCCTCGCGCTCCCCCATCCCGTGCTTGACCATCATCGAGGCCTTGCGCGTCCCGTATATCTGCCGCCAGCGCAGGTCCTGCGCCGGGGTGAGGAAGCCGCGTTTGATCCTGCCGAGTACATCCTTGCCGTTCTGCGCTCCGTAGCCCTTCATCAGAGCCTTGTCGCCCGGGCCCAGCCTGCGGCGAGCGATCGTGTACTTCGATAGCGGCTTCCACTTGATGCCCGCTTCGTCCGTACCTCCCATGCTTTTGACCAGGAAGGCTTCCTGGATCGCCGCCAGGGCCACCATGCCCGCCCTGATCTTGATCCCGCGCACGTACGGCGCAAACGCTCCCGAGCTCCCCGAGATGGAATGCACGAACTCCGTCAAGAGGCGGCGCAGGTCCTCGCGCGAGCCCTTGAATTCGATGGTGTTGGACATGGACGCGTCAGAAGGAGAAGTCGAGGATCGATGACGAGTTAATCCCTAGTAGCTCCCACGGATCGGTAAAACGATGGTAGTTCGGCTTGCCGCCCAGGTCGGCGCCGAGCGACGTCTCGACCACGGCGCGATTGAACGGTCGCTGGTGGGCGCGCATCACGGACATCACCGGCGCGTAGCCGCGGCGGAGCGGGATGCTGGGAATCGCGCTGATGCCTTTCTTGATCTCAATCAGGTCTGCGATCGCGGTTTCGTAGAGGGCAGCGATGCCCTTCGGCGCTCCGTTGCCTCGCCGGCAGCAGAGGTAATAAGCGGCGATCGTTGCGGCCCAATCCTTCACGAGGTCGGACTGCGCGAGGTAGATGGGGTCGTAGCGCTGCCAGCAATATTTGTCGATTTGGTTGCCAGCCTTGGCTGCGGCGCCGCCGAGCGTTGTCGGAGGAACGTCGTCGACGCGCAGGTTCACGCCGGGGGTGGACATGATGTCGTAGATCGAGTTGGGATCACAATAGATATTTGCAGGAATTGTCACGGGCGATTACCTATAATTAGCAAGGGCCGAACGTGCTGATTACACGTCCGACCCTCTAACCACAAGCATCCTTCTCAAGAAAGGACCGCGTCATGGCTGAGGATAACTCTATTCCCACGAAAACGTGCATCCAATGCAAAAATGCGTTTCCTGCAACTAAAGACTATTTCCACACCAAGAAGCAAATTCGCTCAACCAGAAATCCGCTTGGCCTAAATCCCAGGTGCTACAAATGCGCCCATGAATATCTCGCGGAATATCTCAAGGGACGAAAGCCGCGCGAAACCAATCGGCACACAACTAAGCGCCCGGACACAAAGGATGTCATCGCGCACCGCATTCGCCTTCGCCATAATAATCGCTTCGTGAAACTCCAGGCCCTCCAAGCCTATAGCGCTGATATCCCATTCTGCGAATGCTGCGGCGACACAGGCTTTGAGTTCCTGACCATTGATCACATCGCCAATGATGGCGCCGAGCATCGCCGAAAGATTGGTCGCCAGAACATGTACACATACCTCCGCCAGCAAGGCTATCCGCCCGGCTACCGCGTGCTGTGCATGAACTGCAACTTCTCCATTGGCGCGTATGGCTATTGTCCCCATCAATCTCTCGGCGTTGATATCTCAACACTCAAGCCCAAATACCGCAGAACAAAATACTGGGACTCGATGAAGGATCTAAAGCGCAAGAACTATTAACTCACTGGCCGGCGGTTCTCAAACCCGGCTTCCCCGTAGTGCAGCAAGCGAATCTTCGTGGTCGCGGCGACAACCGTGGCGCCGAACTTCGTTTGCGCGTCCCAGGACATCAGCCAGTCCTCGGGCAGGCACAGCGACCTCCACTTGCCGGTTTCCTCGTCTTGCCACGCGTGCGATTCGAGGCGAAAGCCGCCGCTCTTGAACCATTCCTTCACCCACGGCTTGCGCAGGTCGATCGCCATGAGGCCGGTGTTGACCAGCAGTTTATCCCCTTCGGCGTGGTCCAGGTCCTTGGCGGTGAACGTCGGCGGGACCTCGGCGGCTTCCGCGCTGCTGATGTGGCGGAAACGGCTGTTGCGGCCGTTCAGGATGCCGATCGCCGTCGATGTCTTGTCATGCTCCATGGACTTGATCGGGACCACGGCGGAGATGATGTCGGCGCCGATGGCCTCGCATTCATCCAGCAGCATCGACAGGTAGCAGTTCTGCGGGACGATGTCGCCGTGCAGCATGACGAAATGCGTTGGTCGCTCTTCACCGTCACCGTTCAGCGCCATGCAGAAATTGCTGTTGAATGAGTCGGGCAGAAGTGAGGACACGTTCTGCCCGGTCATGATCTTCATCGGACGTGAAGATTGGTTCGTGTAGAACATCTTCTCCGACAGGTAATGGATCCCTGTCGGGTTGTACATCGGCCGCGCCAGAAACGGATACATGCAAAAGAATCCTTCGGGCGAAGCAGACGGTTAGATGACTTCGACGGCCAGAATCATTGCTTTGGCCGAGTTGCCGGCGTTCGTGGAATTGAACGTGCACGTGACGGCCACGGTCTGAACGGCCTGGGTGTTGACCGTGGTGGAGTTCGTGACGACGGCAACATTCGTGGCGGTGTTCGAGGCCGCTTCCGTCTTGACGAAATTGCTCGAGGCCACCAGCGTGCCCGACGTGCCAGCCGTGCGAATCTGGACGACCGTCTCGCCGGAGATGATGTCGTTGGCCGTCATGTCCGTCGCCGCGGTGGTGACGAACGCCGTGCCGGCAAGCGAGCCAGCCGTGGTGTTCGTCGCCAGGTAGAGCTTGAAGGTGCCGGTGTCGGTGCCGTTCGCGGCGGTGACCATGACGGCCCAGCGGATCTTCATCAGCGTGCCGGCCTTTAGCGTGTTCGCCGGGATGGCGTACATCGTGTCGAAGGCGGTTTCGGTTGCGGTGGACGTGACAGGGGTCGAATCGGCGGTTGCGGCATAGGCCAGGCCGCCAATGGTTTTCGTGGTGCCGCCGGCGACGCCGTCGGTCGTGGTGAGGCGACCGGTGTGCGCGGTCGTGCCCGCAATCGTCGGCGCGGTCAGCGTGGTGACAGTCAGCGCATCGATCGCACCAGCGCCATCAACCACGATGGCCTTGCTCAGGGAGCGCGTGCCGGCTGTGACGCCGTTGAGGTAGCCGAGTTCGGTCGCGGACACGCCCGGCGGAAGAACGGTTTCCCATTCGGTGCCATTGTCCAGGTACAGCATCCCGCCGTAGTCCTCGGAGATGACGTGTGTCGCCTGGCCATTGATTGTGCCGCTCGCTGGCGTGACGGTGATATTGTGTGAGCTTGCGTCCCCCTTCTTGTCAATAATCCAGACCATGCGCTTGTTGGTCGTGCCTGGCGCTGGGAGAGTGACGGCGGTGGCGGCGCCGCTCGCCTTGTTCACGAGAAGGATGCTCTCGTTGACGATGACGATCGTGCTCGCACCGGTATACTCGGTGACGCTGTCGAAAACCCAGGGACCGCGAATGTGGCGAGAGGACATTGGCAATATCTCCGGAGCCTACGGTTGCTCGGCTCGGGTCAAAGTTTGGTCAGAAACGAATGTTTGATTAGCCGCCGAAGCCGGGCAGGAACGACCAGTGGCCTGGCCGCGCCTCGTCGACGCTGCACTGATTCACGCTCGGGCGGAGCACCCAGGACAGCGCGCCGGCCGGCATGATCTTCACATCCCAGCCCTCCGTGGTCAGCGACTTCCGCGCGAGCAAGCCCGGGACCGGACCGCGCTCGGTGTGGAACTGCACGGGCAGGCCGACGCACGGTTGAATCCCAGCGGACTCATTGCCGACATCGTCCTGCGGGCCTTCGTCGTCCTTCGCCTTTGCCTGCGGCTTGGCTTTCGCCTTGCCCTTCGGCTTGTTCTGCTTCTCTTCCGCGAACTCATTCTGCAGTTCGTCGGTCGGATCTGCGGTGATCGTGTTGCTCATCGGGTTCCAGTCTCAGCGGGCGAAAATCACGGGAAGCCCCGCCTCAACTCATTGAGACGGGGCGTTAGATCACGAAACTACGTCGGCCAAATAGCATGCCTCGGGCAACTTGATGGCCGGGAAGAAGTTGTCACCCATCACATTCGACAGCGCGACCGGTTTGTGGCTGAGGTGTGAATATCCGTAGGGCCCATAGACGGTCTCACACGCTGCCAGAGCTGCCATCGCATCCGTGACGATGTCGATGGTGCTCGGCACGAGTTGCGAGCCTTCGAACAGCGACCAGTAGGCCGGGGCGTCCGATTCGGCCGGCAGGAACGTGATCGCGTCGTTCGGCCAGAGCGGAACCTTGGTGCCGTCGTCCTTCGTGAAGCCGGCTTCCCAGACGGGAATCCACTTCATGCCGAACAGACCGTCGGGGATGGTGTTGTCGGTGATCGTCACCGACTGCATGCCAGGGGTGCGTGCGAGGAAGTCCAAAACGTGGTCGTTCTGGGCCATGTACTCGACGATGTTCATGCCGTACAGCGCGATCACCGGCTTGTAGCCGTGAGCGAGTGCCGCGGCACGCTGGAGGGAGCGGATCTGCTTCGGGATGTTCGTGGTGTTGATCGCCCACGAGCCCTGGCCGGTGGCGCCGAAGATGCCGCTGCCGTTCTCATCGAGCACGGTGCCGATGTTCGCCGAGGGGATGCCCTGGTCGAACGTGAAGTCCGCGTGAGCGCCGCTGGAGGTCGGCAACAGGTTGCCTTCCGAGTCGGCATAGATCTTGCCCTGGCACAGCGAGGTCGCCACCGAGACGATGCGGGCGTTGCCGAACAGCGTGCCCTGCGTCTTGATGTTGTTCGCGACCAGCTGCTTGGCCATGCGCGAGTTGTCGAAGTTCTCGTAGTTGCGGAGAACCTGGAGGACGTACGGGTCGTACTGGCGCTCTTCGCCGAACGACACGAACTTCGCTTCCTTCAGTTCTTCCTGCTGGAGTTCGCGATGACGCGGGGAGCTTCCGTACTTGATGACGCGGGCCGTCTTGCGCTGGCCGTAGGTGCGGTTGTACTTGACCGAGTTGCCGATGACCTTGTCTTCGGGTCGGACGTTGAAGAGGAACTTCGGGAACGGATTCGGGACCCCGTCTTTGATCGCCGTCACAGCACGGGTGAGAGCAACCCAGCCGAGGATATCCTGGAGCGATTGAGAAGCCATGTGAGCATTGCCTCACCCTCCCGCAAGGGCTCTTCCGCGTTGATCGCGGACCGCTGCAAAGTCGCGGATGACTTCGCCCCGCTGCAGGCGGGTGCGGTCCGTTTTCGGTGGGTTACTTCGATTACAGCCAGGCCAGTTCGATCGTGATGACGCCGGTCGCGCTGGTCAGCGTGCCGGTCACGTCCAGCATGATCGAATCGCCCGCGGCCAGCGAAAGATCCGCTGCCGTGGTCGTGAGGCCAGGGGTCAGGTTCGTGTTCGTGGTCGCGTCAAACGCGAAGGTCGCAGCGAGCAAGCTGGTGCCGGCCGAGGCCGCGGTTCCGGACGCGGCCTTGGTCAGCATGCCCGTCGCGCTGGCAGCGGTGCCCAGGATGCGCACCATGACCTTGAGGATGCGGCAGGCGCGGGTTGCCGTGAAAACGGGCCCGTCGGCGGGCGTGGCGTCGCCATAGCGGTGGACGATCGCAAACGAAGAGGCGGCTTCGAGGGCTTTCCCTCCGGCGCCAAAAGCGGCTGGCATGTGTATCTCTCCTCAGAAATCCCGCACGAGGCGGGGTGGTCGGTGAACGCCGGTTGCCCTGCGGTTTATCCGTTGTACAGGTGGTCGAACGTGAACTTGCCGCCGCCGGGCTGGTTGAGCCGGCTGACGATCCACGCCTGGATGCTCGTGTCCGACGGCCAGACCGGGAGCAACTCGCTCGAGTCGACGATGCACTCGATCGGGAGCTCGGGGAACTCCTGCGCAACATCCGTGCCGTCGGTATCGGTGGCCTGCATGGGATAGCCGTTTGGCAGGAACGTCAACGGCTCCTCGCTGCCATCGGCCGGGCAGATCAGGCTGCCGGCGATGAACGCGTTGGTGATCGCGGTGCAGGTGATGTTGGTCGTGGATGCGGCGGAGTAGGTCACCAGTTCCTTGTTGATGACGCCGCCGGCGGTCGACGGGCCAATCAGATAGAAAGTGCCGCTCGAGCCGATGCGGCGCACGAGCTCGGTGACGACCGCTGCCGCGGCCTGGATCGACGTCGAGCCGGTGGCCTCGGCGTTCGTGGTCACGCCCATGATCGAGTTGGCGTACTGGCCGACGGCGCCGAGGCTGTTGACCACGGTGCTGATCTTGCCCATGATCAGGCCAGCGCGGAGACGGCTGGTCGGGCTGTTGCCGGTATCGCGGGTGCACGCGCCGGCCATGACCTTGCCGGCCGGCAGGATATCGGGGATCATGCCGCCGCGGGTGATGATGCGGTGCAGGACCGTCTTGGCCGCACGCATGCCGGGCAGGCCTTGGACTTGAGACAGTACGGACATGGTGTGAACCTCTTTCGGGCCAGGGGTCGTGGATCAACAGGCCAGGAGCAATATGCCCCTTGCGGCGGAATTCTTGTTAGTTCGTCGAGCAACCGGCCATGCGGGCGAGCTCGTCGCCGGCGGCCTCGCCACGTTTGCGCGCCGCCTCCGGCGAATCCTCGTCCGCCGGGTACGGCGCGGGAACGGCCTGCTCGTTGTCGGTCGACAGCGACACGGCGGTCGAGATCGGCTTGTTCGGGTTGTAGGCCTGAATGGGCTTACCAGGCTTCGCGAACGGGCCCGCCTTGCCGGACTTCGCGAGACGTTCGATCGCGGCAATCTCGATCTCGACCGTGTTCGGCTTGACGTTGCCGGATTCGCGATCGATGTCGGCCATGGACAGCTTCACCGTGCCGAGACGGGAGAGCAGGTCCTTCTTGTTGGCGTCATCGATCCAGCCCGACTTGTGCAGGGCCTCGATGCGCGGGGTCAGACCGGCCAGCGAATCCTTGAGGACTTTCTTGGCCAGAACGGTTTCGAGGTTGGTGTTGCTCATCATGATCGGCTGGGGCTCAGCCTGCTCCATCTCGGGATTTTGGGGATTGGAATTGCCGTCCTGCTGGTTGTTGTCGTCCTGCTGGTTGTCGTTCTCGCCGGGCTTCTTTCCCTCGCCGCCACTGGCCTTGTAGGTCTTGATCGCGGTCGAGAGATGTTCCATGAACGAGATCGGGTCATCGTGCGCGGACGCGTGCAGCGTCGGGCCGAGACTGGCGATGTCGGCCTCGAGTTCCTTCATCACCGCGGCGGCGCGCGCCTCGTCGGAGGTGATCTTGCCGTCATCGTCCTGGTCGAGGTCGGCCATGGTGACCGTGGGATTCATCTCGCTCGGGTCGGAGATGTCGCCCGTGTCGCCGGCTTCCTCGAGGTCGGACGGGCCAGTATCAGCGTCAGGAGCGGTGTCATCGGCATCCGGCGCCGGGTTCGTGTCGTCGCCGGCGTCGTCGTCATCGGCTTTCGGCGGTTTCGGTGGTTTTGCGGCGGACATGGAGATTGACGCCTTCGTTCGATGGAGTTTGGCGTTCTGCTCGTGCATCTTCGCCTGGTCGTTGTGATGCGACGCCTGATCGCTGTTGCCTTCGCTCTCGTGCGCTTCCTGCGCTCCGCGGTGGTCCTGCGCGGCCTGGACGTGCGCCTCGGCGGCGCTGTTGTGGTCGGAGGCCTTGGGCGAGTCATGGGCCTCGGAACTGGCCTGGTAAGCGGCGGCGCTGCTGTCCATGGCTTTCTTGCTGGCAGAGTCGCAGTTGCTCATGGTGCAGGTTCCGGAAAGTTTTGTCCCGATGTCTGCCATCATCTCGAGGGCCAGGCTATCCTTGCCGGCCATCTTCGGGTTTGCGGCGTCTGCGAGCATGCGTGCCGCCAGGTCGCCGATCGGCTCTTCCCTTTCCTCGGATGTCCTTGCCAGCCACTTCCAGATGTGGTCTTCGCTCGCGTTCAGTGTCTTTGCCGCCGTGGCAACCGTGTCGGCGATTTCCCGGTCCTGCCTGACGGCGATCGGTACGTCATCGCCGCCCTTCCTGAATCGCCCGCCGCCAATCTTGCCCCTGGCGATTCGTGGATGCTGCTCGCCGTGGAATGGCGTTCGTGCACCCATGGAGAGCTTCGCGTTCTTGCGTTTCTTGGGGTCGTCCTCATCCCAGATCGCATCGAAGATCTCGCCCGCTGTGTTTCCGCCCGCGATCATGCCAATGGGCCCGAGCGTTACTGCTGCGGCCACATAAGCCGCCAGCACTCCGACCGTCAGCCCGGACTTGACCGCGGTCTTCGCGATCCAGTGCCAGAGCGGTTCCTCCGGCTTGTCGAGCTTCTTCGCGACGTCCGCGACCTGCGCGACAACCTCGGGATTCTCTTTCGCCGCGGCAATCCGGGCGTCCATGTCCTCGTGTCGCCAGTCGTCCTCCATGGCGTTCAGCGTCGGGTTGTCGAGCGGGTCCTTTGGCTTCTCGTCCAGGTCGGCCATCGTGACAGTGACGTCGCTGGCCGGGGTCGCGCCGTAGATCTCCGCTTCTGCGTCCTGGTCCGGGGTCATGCCAGGGACTTTCGTGGCCTTGATTTCGTGCTCGACCGCAAGATCTTCCGCGGTCAGTTCATCGGGGTCGGCGACGGCGATCTCTTCTGCTGGCGTGGGGGCTTTCTGAGCCCTCCTCTTCTCGAGGAAGTCCTCTTCGCCCTTCACATTGATCATCGCCATCTTGGCTGCGGCACCGCGACGGTTGCCGATCCGCTGCTCGATCTGTTTCTTGGTCGCCTGGCCCTTCCCGCCCATGCGCTGCCATGCTTTTGCGGCATCCTTCGCCGAGAGCTCCGGCAGCGATTCCATGTGAGCGACATGCTCTTCGTCGCCCATCGTCGCGGCGCGGTCGTAAGCTGCCACCACGCGATCGACGTGCGATTCGCCGGCTTTCTTCGCGAACCGGCCGCCGCCCTTTGAGCCTTTGGCCGTTCGCGGATGCTTGTCCTTGTCAAACGGCTTGCGAGTCCCAAGGCTGAGCGGCGGCGCGAGCATGGCTTGAGAGAGTGAAACTGTTACATCGGCTGCGCTCAAACTGATCGGCTTGCTTTGACTGAGTTGGAAGTGCGGCTTACCCGTGACCTGCACGGGGCGCGGGGTCGATGCGAGATGAACGATGCTTGGACCCGTGAAGACTTGCCCGGTGCGCGTGTCGCGGACGTTCGAGCGGATCTCGGGGCTCGTGAACTTGTTCTTGGCCATGATGGTCAAATCTGCTTCCGTGCCGTCGACCAGGAACTGGAGTTGTCCCTCATCGCCGATCCGGACGTCATGGCAGTGGCCGATGGTATTGCGGGTTTGCTCCGCCAAACGGTCTTCGTGAGATAATCCGACAGTGGATTGGTGCTCGAGGCAGACGGGAAGCGGTACGCCGCGTGTGAAAAATTCCTTGCTTCGTGTAAAATAGTAGTCACGGTCGGCGGGCGTGCATTCGAACACACGGCCGTCGGGCAGGTGCCACGTCCCCAGGAAAAGCGAGTCAACCCAGCGCTGCAACGTCTTCAGCATGGAGACGAGTAGAAGCGCTACACCGTGGAAGGATGAAACGGATCTTTCCAGCACAGTGGGATCCGAAGCTTGGAATTCACGTGACTTGAAGTCGCGGC